>Ga0123342_1001745_pt1 | contig 36684 bp, 15 predicted proteins | sample Turbeawhitnodule_FD_89960 | JGI IMG/M metagenome (GOLD analysis project Ga0123342, IMG submission 89960) | Root nodule microbial communities of legume samples collected from Mexico - Turtle bean Mexico white nodule | ecosystem: Host-associated > Plants > Roots > Nodule | place: Mexico: Nepantla... | reverse complement strand
GAAAATAATAGAAACTAATTTAGAAACCAATTTTTTTTTTAGTTTCTAAAATGGTCTCTATTTTAGTTCCTATTGTAACTAATTATTTTGGTCTCTAAAAATTGGTTTCTATTTCATGATTTTTTTGTAGTGAAAGTTATATGTACACCTAATGTAAATATTTTTAATTTCTCACCACTTGAAGATTTGTCTATATAATTACATAACTAATGTTGTAATACCTCAGTTAACATGAGTTTTATATTTATTATTGTCACACTTAAGACACTATACCATTATGGTATCACTAAATCATGTATCAAGGTCATGCAATCACTTCATTCATTCAAGATCAAACTATATATATATATATATATATACACTCTCATCATTAATAATATATCTTTCTAAAAAGCATATAAAATTAATTTTACCATTTTTATACATCCTATTAGCAACACAATACATATAAAAGCATATAACATGTATAATCATCATACACAATATTTCACCATTAACATTTCAACATATTGTTGTTTAAGCGAGCTTCTTTTGCTTGAGTGGACTCTCTTGCTTAAACATCCTCATTGATGTACACAAGACAACATTCGTTTCACTTTATAAACCACCTCGTTATTTGAGTGTTGATTGCTTGAGCATTACAATCAACATTTAAGTGACATCTGCTTATTGGAAGAAATCTAACATGTTCAAAAAACTCCTCCATTGTCATAGGACGTTTGAGCGTTGCACGAGCATCACACACCATCACAAATATTTGAGACTTGTACATCAATTCATCTCTCGCTCAAACATTAAGACACAAAAGTTAACCAAATATGTTGTTTGTATGTCATGCTTGATACAATATGCTTCTTAAACAATATGTAAGGAGTGAATAATTAAAAAAGATCGTAATTTGTAATTTTTTTTTATTTATGATACTAATTAATTGCTTATAATATAACTTCACTCACGCTTCAAAAAAAATTCTTAAGATATGTGATACAAATGTTATTAATTTAATTTAAAACAAATATTGTGAACTAAAAATAGTAATTAAAAACTATGAAGGAACGAAGATTATGAGACAACATTTCATAAAAACTAAAATCAAATCTACATAAGAATTAAAAAATAATAATGTAAAATTTGTCAGGGATATAAAAAATAAAATAAAAGAATTGTTTTAAGTTATAAATATTGAAAACATATTTAAGTTTTTTTATTTAATAGAAAATTGTGAAATATGAAGGGAGCAATAAAAAAAAAACTATGTATAAATAGCTGTTATCCTCTTTATAAAGTTGACTTTTAAAAAGGGTGAGAAAGGAAGGATAAGGGAATGGGTTTAGGGTCACAGTGTCCTTCCTTAAGTCACATCCCTCCATCTTATGTATGAGCTGTCACCAGACCAGGTAGCTTATGGACTTTCGTTTCCTATACAACAACAAAAGAATACAGAGAGAAACCAAATAAATAAATCATAAAAAATTATTAATTGTTTAGTTCAAAATAAATGAGTAAAAGAAAATGTTTCTATAATTTATGAATATTAATGTTATTTTTTAATTATTATTGTTATTGTTATAATCAAAATGCAACCACAATCCACTGTACATATCATATAATTAATTATAATAACTAAAACCACTTATTTTTCTATGTATTTACGTGAGTTATGCAATAAAAATATTTCTATAGAATAGAGTTGATTTTCTGCAATTTCTTTTGTTAAAGTCAATTCCTCTTTAATTGGGTTGACCCAATTAGGTTACAAGTTTTTATTTATATTTTGTTAAAATTTTTGATTTCAATGTATTTGTTGTTACATTTAAAAGTTACTTTTATAAAATAAATTATAATATTTGATAATTAAGAAAATGAATAATTCAAAAAAAATATTTAATTAATATTGTTATTAATAATATTAATTTTATTTAATAATTTGATGTTGTTCAAATTGATTAAAGAACTTTGAAGATTTGGAGCTCTTTAGCTTTCTGTTTTAATGATAGATCTTGTATCTTATAATGATTATCAATTTTATTGTGTAAATATATGTATTCCACATAAAATTAAGTACACATCATTTTATACATCATATCGTGTCTATCTAAATATTTTTTGTCAAAAAAATAAGTAAAAAATATTTTAAGAACATATTAATTAATTATGTTAAAAGATAATATGATATATTGTAAATTACAAGAGTGATGCATTAACAAATAATCAAATACTTCACACCTTTATGAATAATATTACTTAATTTAATAGATTATATTTAAGGACTTAATCAATTATCTAAAGTTGAACTCAAATACAAGCATCTAATAAACTATTACAACTATAATAGATTTAGGGTTTGGGGTTTAGGATTTAGGGATGATTTTTGTACTTTCAAAAATAATCACTTCAACCATTATAAATCTCTCTAAAAACAAAAACAAAAAACTTTTTTATCAGATTTTTTTTGAAAAAAATGTTCATGACTCTAAGAAATATATTTCCTTATTTTTTTTTGTCATTTTTTTTTATCCTACTTTGTTTTGATTTTGCAGGTATTTTTTTATATATTATACATCTCCTTTATCTAGAGCTACAATTTTTTCCAATGAATTATACAAATTTTTTAAAATATCAATATACTCTCTTAATATCACTATTTTTTCTTTACATATCAAATACTTCGTTTTATTAACATATTTTAGTAATTAAAATTTATAAATACTTTTATTGTTATGTGTTTCATTACATTGAATCATAGCGAGATTTGGTTAAGAAAGTCTAACTTAATTAATTTATTAAAATATGTAAGTAATTATAATTTTTTAACATAAATTTATTTTTTATGAGTAAAAAAATAACAATCTCACCTTTAATACGAATATTTATTTAACAAATCTCCATACATATTAAACATGCGATTTTACAACTCCAATCATTAATAAATTAGTTATGTATAATAAATTTATTAACTTTTTTAAATAAGTGTACATTACTTATTAATGTTCTTGTATATTATATTTTTCCTGTTTTTGATTTTATTGAATTTTCAGTTTTCTTGATATTTGATCTATTCAGTAAAAATATATATGAATACAGTCCAACGCTCAAGTGAATTTTTAAATTTAAGTAGATATTAATTTAGGATCAAAATTATTTAAAATATTCTCTTACCTATAGTAATTGTGTAAAATATTTAACTATACGAATGATTAAATTGATTTCAATAAAATTTAATTATTTTTTAATCATAATTTGTAAGTATTTATTATTCAACAATATTAGTTAATGATATCGATAAATCTTGTATGTGATTTGATATTCTATATGTGTTGTATTAAGAAGATGAGATTTAGATATATTCAACAACTTCAAAATACAATTAATTTTTTATAATAATTATTTATGAAACTTAAATTTTCGACATACATTTGTTTCCAAAATGAATTGTGTAAAGAATTAAACAAGTTGAAGTGGGTGATGAACAGCTCCTAAAGAATTGCATTAGTTTGACTAGTTGGTTTGTCAAAGCAAGATTTCGTGAGAAGTTATGTGATAAGCATGGACTCGTGTGGTCTACAGATTCTGGATTTGAGTCAAATTCTCAATTACAGCTGCATTCACACACTCTCATAACCACTCTGCATTAACATAATGCTACTTGCTCCAGACACAATGTTAGAGCCACGTGGGTCCAAGCTGTTCCCAGTCACCATAATTTGCTGACAGCTAGGTATTAATTCTCCCACCCTATCATATATCCTAAACAATTTTTTACCAATATTTCTTTGCTTTCTGCTCATAACATATACTTGCTTTACATCTCTTCTTCTTTCATTCATATTTTCTTTGGAAAAGGTTTCTTTACCCTTTGTTCAGAAAAAAATTCACACATTTTCATCACTGATAATACAAGATAACATAACATACCTGATGGGAAAAACGCAAATGGAAGCAACATGCACGAATCAACTGAAAAAAAATAAATGACACAAGATTTAACGTGGTTCGGTCGTTCAATCCAATTGGTTCTGACTTCATACCCAACAATCTTTCACTTAAAGTCACGGAACAATGTTCACCTACGCTTTAACTGTGTACAATAACTAAACTCACTCACTAAACATGGTGTATAATCAACCCAACCCAATTAGTCTTGACTTCGTACCCAACAATATCATTCAATCTTAAATCATAAAATAATAAACATATGTATTTGTTCACTAATACATTGTTCAACTTTCACTTTTACATAATGTTAAACCAGAAAAAGTATATATTAAAAAATTGTACTTACAACACTCCTCAAACCTAAAACGTGTTTTTCTGCTACCGTGCCTAACTTTTTCTCTTGACCTCTATATAATACAACAAGAACTGCTTCTTTCATTACACTGTCCAACAAGCTCTACACTCTTCTTCCCACATTTCTGGTCCCTGCTCCAGAAATGGCTTCCAATTCCATTCTTCTTCTAGCCATCTTTCTTCTGGTTACCTCAAAGGTACACTCTTACCCTCTTCCATTCACTCATCATTTTCATATCTACACCATGAAGGTGCACTGTTTGAAGTGTTTTTCTTCCTTCAACATGAACCACTCACCTTCATGTTCTTGTGCAGGTTTTTTCTCATGAAGAAGATCTCGAGATAATGGTATGTCCACTCCAACAAAGTTTTCCTTTTAGTTTTGTTTGGTTCCTCTTTGATATATAAATATCCTTATTAAGTTTTCATTTTACACTTGTTTTTGTCGTTATTAGTAGATTTGTTTATTATCTCACATTAAGAGTGTCTAGCTTAGCTAACTTGTAGTAAAGTTCAGATTTTGACAAATTTATTGGTTTTTTTCTTCTTTCTAAAAGATTTAGTTGACAACACAATGTGATTTGTAGTCCTGTCCATACATGTACAAACAAAAATGCTTTATGCAAGAAAACAATTTGTAAACATCAATTAGAAAGATGAGGAAATAGTTTTGTTTGAATGTAGCAAACTATTCTTTCAATTTCTCATGACTTTCACTTCTTTGTGAACAAGAACAATCTCTGCATTGACAGATACAGAAGATATTTTCAACTAACCAAGAAAACATATATTCATTTACATGTGGTTGGAGACTCCTTGAAACTCTTTGAAAGAAGATTTTTCAGTTTGTAATGGCTAAACTGAGAAAGAAATGAGGAGTTAGATCCAGGTTCAGTTGGTCTCAACAGAAAGCAAATACACTTGAACAGTGTTTGGTTTTCAGTTTGAGACACTCTAAACTCAGTTTAAGAGTTAGTATAGTTTTGAGACACCATAACTTTCAGTAGTATGTGTCTACATTACAATTTTGACTGAGAATTGGTTCTGTAAAAGGAAAGTCTTGAGTTGTTTTTGGAAACATAGTTTGCAAACATGTTTTTGATTCAAACTGAAAGTTGCAAACTTTTATTCATTTATACATGAATTTTGTTGTTGAGAAACTTGAATATGGCATTTGGTATAGGCCAACAATGTAAATCCTCAAGTTCCTGCACCTGTATCTGCACCACCAGTGAAGGCACCAACTCCTACCCCTCCTGTGAAATCACCATCTTACCCTCCAGGGCCAGTGACCACACCAAGTCCAACTACACCCCCTGTTAAGGTACCCCCTCCTCAGTCTCCAACAGTGAAGCCACCAGCTCCATCACCCCCACAAGTGAAGCCACCAACACCAACCCCCCCAGTGGTGTACCCTCCTCCTCTATCTCCAGTAGTGAAATCAACTAAGGGTAAGTGGTTACCAAATCCATGTCTCTCATGAATGATATGATTCTGTCACTTTTTGTTAATTTATTTTGGTCATTGTACTTTCAAATGACAAGGATTAAAATTGGTTAAATATGTGTAAGAACAAAAACAAGTAACCTTTTGTTTGAAACTATATATTAGTTAGATATGTATTTATCAAATGTGTTTGTGGTCTATGAAAAACCTGATCTGAAGCAAGTCACTTTAAAGAATGTGAGCCAATCTCCAATCTCATGATGCATGTGAGAGAACCTTTGTTCTACTGTTAAACAGTGCCAATTATTAATGTGACAATGAAAAACCTGATCTGAAGCAAGTCATTTTAAAGAATGTGAGCCAATCTCACATCTCATGATGCATGTGAGAGAACCTTTGTTCTGCTGTTAAACAGTACCAATTATTAATGTGACATTCTTCTTTAAGTGCTACACTGAATTAATTACTGAAGGCTTTTTTGTGCATTTTTTTTTCAGATTGCATTCCACTGTGTGATGGCAGGTGCCAATTGCACTCAAGGAAGAAACTGTGCTTGAGGGCATGCACGACCTGTTGTTACCGTTGCAAGTGTGTTCCTCCTGGAACTTATGGCAACAGAGAAATGTGTGGCAAATGCTACACTGATATGTTGACTCATGGCAACAAATACAAGTGCCCTTAAACCACTACCTATTCAGTAGCACCTAAGTTTTTTTCTTTTTCTTTTAAGTTATAAGTCTGAATGCATGAGTATCTGGTTTGATCAAGTTGCTGGTGCACTTAATAACCGAGTGATGATCATCATAAATTACAGAAGTAATCGTGTTGATCCATTGGTTCAACACTGTTTTTGTGTTGTCTGAAGGATCAATGTGGTCCATGAAATATCATCTGATTAATATAAGGAAGTATTTTGGTGTACCAAATTGAGAATTACAACTTCTTGCTATGATTGATATCTCAGTACAAATTTGAGAACTATATAATTAATATATGAAGATGACCCTTTCCAAGATTTTGATTCCTTTTTGGGCACATCTTTTTGAGATGTTATGAGGTGGGTGAGACATCCTTTAGTTGTCCTTTTGTTGGCATGGAATCAGCAATGGGGTCACCAGTATTAAATCATACCTATCTACCATTCTCAGAATGCTTTGATTGAATTGCATTGAAAAAAGCATATCATAATAATGCCTTAAGGTAAAGCACTAGATTTCAATGGCAGTAACTTGAGCTATGAATGGTAACTTTCTTGGTTTTGGCATTTCAACAAACAGAGCATAAGCAAGTTACATTGGAAGTAACGGTTTTTATGTGAAGAAAAAAGTGATTTTGTTTCACAAAGTGAAAAGGGAGTCATGGCTCCTTAATTGTCAATTTTTTTTTTCTTACAATATAAAGTTTAAAGCGAATTAATTTTTAAATATTCATAATTCATATTATTTGCATGTTAGAGAAAACTTAATCACAACTTTAGTTTCACGATTGTTGGATCACACAAATTATAATTTTTTGAGTATATTAATATTTATATCCTTACGTGTAAAAAATAAAGTAGAATTTAACAGCATGGTGGTATCATCATTGTTCTATTTTATTCATTTTCAATTTGACAAAATATATTGTCCAGTTATTACATAGAAATATTTAAAATTACGATTTCAAATGTTACTGTTTTAGTAAGAGACTTCATAAAAATCAAAGAATTTTTAATATAGTTCAATTTCACGAAGTAATAAAATGAAACTCATTACTCAACAATACTAAACTTTACTTAATTTACTTCAACAAAAAGCCATTCAACATCATCAAATTTCAATGTTAGTGTGCATATAAATCAGATTGAAAATACTTTTTTTCTTACTCATAATTCATGTTTTTATAGATAATTTAAATTCAACTTTGAGTAAAAATAATAATATATTATGAATCCTTGAATCATGTGTAACTTACTTTGTTATTTTTAGTCTAAGTCTTTATATTTCATATGATCAAATTACACTCATAATTAAGATTATCAAATGGTGAACAAGTTTGGATCTAACATTATGAGATAGTAAATGTATCATTACTAGAAAATTATTGAATAGAAATTAATTTTAAAGAAAAAATAATTAGTTGTTATACTGATTAAATAGATACTGTTTTAGAGATTAAAAAATTATTGGTATCTAAGTTATTATATTATTGATAAATACTTTCTAAATTTATATCTAATTAACTACCAATATTTTGACTACCAACTTTAGAATTAAATTGATATCTAATTAACTACAATATTTTAACTATAAAGGTTTTAGCTTGATGAGATTATCATCATTTCAAACACAAAGACAAAATATCCTTCTAAATATGAAATTTAAACTTAGAGTAAATTAGAGTTTAAGTTGTGGAACTTTAGGATGCTTAAAGAAAAAAAAATGAGAAAGAAAAATTAACAAAATAGAGTGGGACTGATTCTAGGGTTTCTAATTTTGAAAACAACAAAATTTCTACTCTTCTATTTACACCCCTATTTCGTTTGTCCAAATTAAAGCCCAACCAAAAACCCAGCCTCAATCCATATAAAACTTCTACTATTTACATTTCCTTCTTAAAGTCACTATTTGATACAATCACAATATAATTAACATCACACATATAAATAAAAAAATTCACAAAAACTTCTTCTAATCCTTAAAGGAAAGAGAAAACATCTAAAAAAAGAAGTCCATAGAAAACTCCAAACTGAAACACACATAATAAAATAAAAAATATAATCTTCTTACAACTATCACTACTAGAAAATTATTAAATAAAAATCAATTTTAAAAATAAAAAATAATTATTTATTATATTAGCTAAATTAAACACTAAAATTAGATACTATTTTAAAGACTAAAAAATTATTAATATATAAATTAATTTATATTATTGATAAATAATTGATAAATTAGTATTTAATTAACTATAAATATTTTAATTACTAATTGTTTAAATTCTAAATTTGATAGTTAGAATTTTGATAGATAAAACTTTAATAGTTAATAAAATAACAATCTAAAAATTATTTATTAATAATATAAATTAATTTAGATACTTTAAAATATTTAATGTTCAAGTAGTAGTATATAAATAAACTTAGCACCATCAATTTATTAATTAATTTTGTTGACTAAGTTAGAATTAATTTTATAAATAGCATGATTTTTCTCTCTCTTATACTTATAAAACTATAATATTAAAATATCATTTTCAAGTAGAATCCGATACCTACAAAGTTATAACTCTCTCTTTAATATCCAATTTTCTTAATCCACCGTTACCTTCACTCCAATGACACCGACACCGTCGTCTTTTTCTTTTTGTTTTCAATCTCCGGCGTAACACAATGTTACCATGTCTTTATTATTTTACTCATATTTACTAATAGATTCAATAAATAAGAAATGAGACTTGTAAAAATTTATAATTTATATTTTTTTTCATCTAATAATAATAAAAATATTTCAAAGAGTGTGTATGAAAAATAACTATTTCCTAATCATAAATCATTCCATAATTATACTCTCAATCACTAATATTTAATTTCATTTCTCCGTTCTCTTTATATGTTTTGAAGGGTTTTCCCGAAATTCAAGAAACACTATCATAAGAAAATAGTTATAAATTTGTATGTTTTTTTTAAATAAAAAATAGTTAACAATTTAAGATATAATTGATGAAATCAACTAATGCTATAACTTTGTGTATCGGTTGTGCCACACCTAAAGATTTAACACCGACCAAGACCGATCGACACGGTTACAATCATTATACTTAAACAGAAGATCAACAAGACTAATTAATAGTCAAACATTAGGACATTCTTAATCACGATTCAAAATCTTAATCCGACCTAATAACAAAGGGTCCACGATAATCATATAAATAGGTATAAATTTCAATAACCTCGTCCTCCTTTACTACTAATAACACTGAGTGCCGAACATCAAAGTGCCTTTTATAGGTATCATAAAAACTTGAAGTTCACGAAGACGAAGAGTAATGAAGTAAAAAGAGAGCATGAAGACCATTTTAAGAAAAAAAAAGAACAATTAAACCGACCCAGAAGAAAAACAATGATTCTCTTTGTGCAAACTCTTTTGGATAACACTTTGAAGGCAACGTATAACTAAAAAATTATAAGTTAAAAAAAAATCCAATGATTTGAAAAAGAGCCAAGAAAGGAATAAATTTTTTTAGATGTTTTGTGAATGAAGTTAAAAAAGGTTAAAACAATTGAATGTGAACACATGACTTGTCCCGGAACAACTCTTTAAGATTTATTTAAGGTGGACGCGGTTAGTTGACTTGCAAAACTTATGGCAATGGATTCCATTTCCACGCAGTTTCCCACAATTCACTTTCACTTCCTTTTAATTCTCACAATCTTCATTCATCTTCAACTCAATTCTCCTCTTGTTTTCACCTCTCACACCTCCTTTCAACTTTTTTCACTCGCACAACCACCATGAACCTTGCTCAATCGTATGTCACAACTTAACTCTTCCAACAATCTTGGGTTTTCGTCTCTGTTTCAAAATTCATAATCTTTAAACACTTAACATGTTTGTTTGTTTGTTTGTGTCGGATTAACTTTGTGTTGTGAACTTGCTGTGATTGCAGATTTAGCAGTGGAATTGGGCTAGCACCCTTTGTCACAAGCTCTGGTCTTCTTCTAAAAACATGGGATGCTATCTCCTCACGTGATGAAGATGTCGTTTCCCACGTGGGGAATAGATTGTTCTGGAAAGTTTTTGAGGAACAGGGTTTGACTGTTGTGGTGTTTGAGGTCAAGAATTTTGATCTTCAACACAATTTGGTTTCTTCTTCTTATCTCAAGGAGAATCATAACTTCCACCGCTTTGAGTTTCTGCGTGCCAAGAAAATTCCAGATTTCTCTGTTGACGGGTTTACAGTTTCGCTATTCATTGACAATCTCCAGAAGCTTGATGAGTTGAAGTCCAGGGTACCCTTTCATTATTTTATGGTTTCTATTTGAAAAATTGCAATCTGAAACACAATAGGTTGATTAAGATATTAAATTTCTTGTGTGGCCTACATGAAAAAATCTGTGCTACAATCTCGAGAGGTATTTTGGTTGAGATCATAGGTAACCTTCTTCACCGGAGACAACTCTAAATGAGTCAGATAGGATCACTATAAGTAGAGATGAGTTTAATTTTACTTAATCATTTACTAATACAGTGAAATTTTGAAGTAATTCTAACAAAATTTGACAATTTTCAATCATATGACAGTTATTGATTATAAGATAATTCAAGTGATGTGTGGAGTTTGAGGGTTAGATTGATTTTCATTTTACTTCTTGGTTTTAAAAACTGGTTTCCTAATGATCAAGTTTCCATCCAAAATGTATGAAGTTTTGAAATTTGTTTCTGGGTTTTTAAAATCCAAAAATCTGAAGGGGAAATGTAGCCTGCTTTTCTGATTTGTAGTCCAATCTCAAGAGTGAGTCATTAGGAGTGGTGGTGCTGTTTACTAATACAATCAAATTTTGAAAGTTGAAATCAAACACTCTTTGTTTCTTTAATTTCCTGCGAATTTGTTGTTCTTCCTTGTGAGCCCTTGTAACAATGGCAATATTAATGCAGATTAATAGCTCCAATCCATTGATTGTTACTGGACATGGTGTTGGAGGAGCTATAGCTTCTCTCTTTACTGTTTTGCTGTTAGAAAGCGTTGGTTCAGGAAAGAAACGTCCTCTCTGCATCACCTTTGGTTCTCCCCTTGTTGGTGACAAAAAGTTTCAAGAAGCCATATCACGAAGTTCTACATGGAGTTCTTGCTTTATACATGTTGTCTCTTACAAAAACTCACTTCCAAAAGAGTTGAATCCCCCACCAAGGGATTACATGCCTTTTGGGACATTTCTCTTTTGTTCTGATATAAGTTCTGCTTGTTTTGAGAACCCCGAGTCTGTTTTGGAACTTCTTGTGACCTCAACCAATGATCAAAGTCAAGGATTTGAGGCCACAGATTACGGAAAACTAGTGAAAAATCTCTATCGTAAAGCAATTTGCGAGGACTTTACCTCACGGGGGCTGAACTTGACACGTTCTACTTCATTGAATGCATGTATCTATTTGCAGTTGTGTGCAGCACTAGGATTGACATCAGATATGCAGGTAGCTGAATATCCTTTAGTTCTAAACCTCTTGCATTTAAAGTTGATAATATACGATGACATTCAATGAAATATTTCATTGCACGTGTCACCGACTTGAAATTCCAAATTTGATTAGAGAACAATATCTAAGATTCTGCATATGTATGCTTTGCTAAATCTTATTAGTCTTGAGTGTAACTAGAGTAGAATTTGATGAGTAAGTTTTTTCATAATATCTTATCTGAATTTGATTTTACAGCAGCTACAACACCAGAATATAAAAGCTTTGGCAGCAAAGTTGGAAAGACTGGAGAATAAATTCATGTACCAGAAGAAGGAGAAATTTGATCCATCCAAGAAATTGAATGTGATGAAGATAGACATGGCAAAACTTGAATGGTACAAGAAGCATTGTAAAGGTCAGGGTAATGGATACTATGACTGCTTCAAAAAGGCTATCTCAACAGCTGACCAAGATGCTGTTCAGTGGCAGAAAAACCTCAGAAACTACTGGAGTGACATGGTTGAAGAGGCAGAGATGAAACCTCAGACAGAAGCTGCAGCTTTTCGCATTCGCTGGCTTTATGCTGGAACTAACTACAGGAGAATGGTTGAACCCCTAGACATAGCCGAATACTATGCAAATGGTCGTCGGAAGGACTATGTGGCTAAAGGAAGGTCTAGACATTATGAAGTGTTGGAGAAGTGGCTGGAAGCAGATAAGAAAGAAAAAGGTGATTCAAACAGCAACAACAGAAAGAATGTGGAATTGATTTTAACCATTGATTCTTGCTTTTGGGCAAGGGTTGAAGAGGCTCTCATTTTGTGTGGAGAGTTGGAGAGTTTCAAAGAGAAGGAAGAGGCAAAAGGGAAGTTGCTTGAATTTGAGAACTATGTTTATGAATCACTGAAAAAGTATGAAGTCTCACCAGAGATTTTCTTGAAGGAAAGCAGTTACATGAGTTGGTGGAACAAGTATAAAGGAATGGCAGATAACTCAGGAGGACTGGCAAATTTCATGAGAAATCCTCTTCATTTTGATCAGTATACTAAGGGAAACTTTTCTTTCCCCTGAATGAAGCACAGTGAATGCAAGTGTGGCTGCACAATTTATTTATGATTTAATCTTTCTACATTTCCTTTGTTGATTTTGAAGGGGATCTTAGTTTTACCATCCCTTGTGTTGTGATGTTAGAAACTCTTGCAGTTAACTTCCACTCTCATTGTTCTTGAAAATTTGAGTGTAATGAAAGCATCATCAGGGTTAGTAATAATGTAATCTGAAAGGGTTGGTGTGAAAGATGAACTTTTCTGCATATGAGATCATTAGGTTAATTTTGAGGCCTGTCATTGTGATCATTATCCTAGATATAAACTTTACAGCAAGAGTTTAATCAAATTTAGGGTTATGGATGTGTAAAATTGTTTATAACATCAATAAATTTATTACACATGAAAGATAATTTGTGATTGAATAGTGACATAAAAACATAGTTTGTGATTATATAATTTGTGTTTGAACAAGGATTGTTTATGATTGGATAACAATATAAAAGATTTGTTCTTAGACTGCATTTTGATGAAATTCTAATTTAACAGTTACCTTTCTAATACTTTAAATAGCATTTTAAAATCAGTATAAGAAATATATTAATTGAAATTAGTTACATTTCCTTTCAGAGGTGCAGATATAACACACTGTTATAATAACTACTTAAAAATAATCATAGATAAATTATTTTTTCATTAGTTGAGTGAAAGTTAAAAAATCTAACCGTAACAAAAAATTGTAATAAGTATTAATATTTATCTTTTTTTTCTAGATTAAATTTTGTTGTATGTAATTTCACAAATTGTAATTTAGTCTTCATAAAATTTTATTACAGATTTTATATTTCGGTGTTAATATGTCATTTAATAACTATATGCCTAATAATAATGCTAATTTTATTCATTTGCATAATACACTAGTCATATATAGTTAATTACTTTACTTTTTGTATAAGCAGTCAATAGAATCATAAATATTTTTTTTTTCTTTTTCTCAGAAAAAATTATTCAAATAAATAAAAAGCTGATTTCAAATTAGGGCCACTTCAGATTCACCGTGTGAATTGTTTGTTTGTAACGCGTTTATGTCCTATTGACTTGCCTTCTTAGAAACATCCAAGAACTTGCTCAGAGCTTTCTAAATTGCTAAATCAAGCAAAAAAAATTGAAAAAACAATAAAATGAATAAGCTACTGTTAATTGAAAAATATTCGAATATTCTGAATTGAAAAATTATAATTACCCAAAAAAAGGAATAAACTGAAAATTGAAGAAGGTTTGGTTTTAACCTGAATTAAACCACAAAATAGTTAATTTAATTATAATTTTTTTTATATTTTACCTTCAATTTTTTTGAATTTTAATGCTTCTTATTATAAAATTATATTATATTTAGTTAACATGTATTATATCACTTTATAAATATCAGTTTGATTAAAGTTTAAATAATTAAAGTTTATCATGATCGACCCAATTATAAAAACATTGATAAAACAAGAGGATTCAAATCATTAAACAACCTTCAACGAAAAGGAGAAAGAAAGGTAAACAAAAGGTGAGAAGAATTGCACAAAGGAAAAGATGATGCCTCGTATATGTGTTTCTTTGGACCTACCAATTCTGTGTCTACTTATGCACCAAGTTTCCCCAATCTACACGATAGTGTTGACTTGACTTGCCTCATACAATGACTTCATCTTCATATCATTGATCTATATTAAACCCAAAAAATTCTCAAGAATTGCATCACAAGTTTCAAGTTACATGTCCCACTTTTTGAAGCACCATGACTCACTCTTCATTGTATGTGAGTGATTTTTTCTTCCTTCCTTTTTACTATTTTACATGAAAGGATTCATAAAGGAAAGTAAGATGAACGGGTGATTCTCATAGTGAATTTAGTGAGCTTGTAATCGAAGATTTAGCTGTTGAATTCCTATGAAATGAGTTTAAGTTGATATTATATTAAAAAATAAATTTAAGTCTAACTCATTATCATAGAATTAGTTTCTAAGGTGAAGATTAACTTCGTTGTAAACTAGTCTTATTTCTAGTTGATGTAGAATCTATAATACTCACTCCTCACACCTAGACATGTACATCTCGTGTGTGAGACTAAATATTTGTAAGTTATCCGATAGCGGGTAGAACGATAAGTTCAATAAATCTCATTAGGATAACTTTGATACCCATATTATGAAGTAAGTTTAAGTTTAACTCAAAACTATAAATAAAACTAATTTACCATATATAAGGGGAACAATTCTCGCCTTACAATCTAGTTTTATGAAGATGAGTTACCCTTAAACTCCCTTTCTAATATAATATTATAGCATTTTCTTATTGTAGGGTATAATGTATACATGTAGCCTTGCTATTCGACCTTGTATTACATTCACATGTAAACGCTATGGGACTCATAATGCACAAACAAAAGAAGAAAAACTAGTGTATTGCGTGGATACATCAAAACCTTAGAGAAAGCCACAAGCTCTACGTATTTATATAGTGTTTATAGTTTGAAAACGAAAACTAACTAAAAGCAGAAACTATATTAAACACTAGCAATCCTAACGAAGTTTATTTGACTTATTGTACCACTCGTTATTGGACCGTTGTTATTAGACCACTCATAAATGTCTAGTTTGATGTTTATGTCTTGGCGTGAAAGACTCTGTTGGAGATATCACATCGAAGATAAGACCAATGTACATTATATAAGTGAGGACAATTTTCACATTAAAAGACGATTTTGTAAGGATGAGTTACGCTTAAATGTACTTTTTAATATGGTATTAAAATCTATCCTAACAAGGTTTATTGGACTTATCGTGTTACTAGTTAGAACATCTATAAATATTTAGTGGTACGCATGAGATATTTATGTATCCATGTAGAATGAATTAGAGTTAAACTTATTTCCTCATTATTGGAATCAAGATTGCAACTTTTGTGACAAGTTCTTATGTTGCTGAAATATCTGTGGGCGTTATCATGTCTTGTTATGAAGGCATCTTCAAACATGGGAGAGGGAATCTCATGAAAAGTTTATATAGAACCAGATTCTGGTTTGGTGATTATAGCCTTAGAGGTCACAAAGATTCTTATAGTCTTCAAGTGGATTTGGTCTAATCTCATGCTCTCAGGGGGAAGAATTTTCATCACTTCGATTTTCTGTATACCGAAAATGCTCCACTTTTCCGTGTTAAAGGCACTGCATTTTCACTCTTGCATGCAAATTATGAGAAGCATGATCAGTTCAAAATCGTTTACTTGGTTTGGAATTTTTTGTACTAATTAAATTGTCTTTTGTATCTGTAACTAGAATGAAAAACTTGGTATTCCCTGTGAATCTAGAAAGTAAGGTGTGATTGATGAAACCAATTAAACTTAAGTGACGTTCCTGCATAAAAAAATGGGGTGTTTATGAGAGCTTATGATATGTTTATGAGTTGGTTTCAACTTATCTCATTAAATTCTCTCATTATAGAAACAACTTGCTCATAAGCTTATTTTATGGTTAATGCAGATTAGGAGCTCCCTTCCTTTGATTGTTATTGAACATGGTCTTGGAGGAGCAACAACTTCTCTCTTTTGTTCTGATACATGTTCTACTTGTTTTGAGAACCCCGAATATGTTTTTAAACTTCTTGTGAGCTCAACAATGATGAAAATCAAGGATTTGATGAGGCCAAAAATTATGGAAAATCTCTATTGTAAAGCAATTTGCAAGAACTTCTCTTTATGCAAGTATCTCCTTGAAGTTGGAGGCACTAGGATTGACACTATATATGCAGGTAGTTGAATATCTAACATATTAGACTCATTATGCGTAATTTAGACTAATATTTGGTACATCCAAGTTTTCCTAATCTCGTATCTAAAACTGATTTGGTAGCAGCAACAACAACAGAATGTTGATTTCAAAACTTTGGCAAAAAAGATGGAAACACTAGAAAGAACAATCATTTTGCAGAGCAGAAAAACATTTGATCCAACCAAGAAATTGAATGAAGTGAAGATAAGCATGGCCCAACTTGAATGGTACAAAAAGGATTCTAAGAACCGTGATATTGGGTACTATGACACCTACAAGAACATGAACTTGCTACAGGACCATGATGTTGTTTTGTACCATAAAACTTACCAACACTGGGAAAAGGTTGCTCATGAAATATGAAGTGCCATCAGAGATTTTCCTAAGGGAAAGCAGCTACAATGACTTGGTGGAATCAATGAGCACTCAAAGAATTCATGAGCAATCCTAATCATTATATTGTGCACTATGCTGAGGGGACTTATAATTTCTTCCCTGAACCATATAGTGACAAGGGAAAATCCCTGTGCTTCAATAGTGTTAACTAATACCTATAAAACATGTTCTTGAAATTTCTTCATAATTTTGAAGTTTTCTTTTGAATTTCTCAATTGATTAGCCTAATCTCGCTTTGGATTATCATCATCAATTTTGCTACAAAACTACAAAAAATGCAATGAGAATATCAAGATAGTTTGAAAATTCACCTTTCTACTAAAGAGTGTTAATTTGACAATTGTATGGTCAAATTTGACACAGTTTATAATTTTTCAAATTTTTTACATGAATTCACGTTTCAATATTTTTTTCTATTTTTAATCGTTATAATACAGAACAATTAAACCTATCATGAATCTATTCTATATTTGGTTCAACTTGTCTCAAATGTCAACTACTAACAAATGACCTTCAAAAATTGTTTCAAATTTTAAACTAAATCGGTTTGACTTTATAACACTCTCAAGGACATTGATAGGATCGAAAGTGAAATCAATGAATGATTTTGATGTTTTATTAAGCAATATCCACCACTACTCTCTTAATCCAAATGGTTTTCAACATTACTTCAATTTTCATGTGTTTTTTAGAAGTTTTAGTTTCTTTTATCTCAAAACAATACATGTTTTGGAATTTCCAATGTTAATATATATATCAGTATTCCACCATTAACAGTGCAGACACCAAAAACCATATATTAAATACAATAATTTAGTTTAATTATAATTTTAATATTTTACTTCTATTTAAAACATTAACTTTAAGTAGTATTCTCTATGTTCTAAAATATTTTCTCCATACCAATTTATGGCAAAATTTACTATTTCTGTAATACTAATAATTATGTAACTAGATCTTATAAGTAGAATTAAAGAAGTAATAACCTTTTTAGTTTTTTTAATTTTATTCCTAAATAGTAACAATTGTTATCTTTTTCTTCTGTATTGTCCTTGCATATAATAAAAAGTCACTTGAAAATAAAGTAAAAAGAATAAATAGTAAAAAACTAACTCTTTTTTTGTTAAATTACTAAATACTTTTTTAATTGAAAGAAGCTAATTAACAATTTTTAATCCATTTCAATATATCCCCACACAACTACGCGTTAAAAACAGCAATATCCACCAATAACGCGTTAATGTAAATGGCACTTTTTAAAAATTTATCATTTCTTTAATTTAATTTTCTTTAAAACAAGTATAATTTATTATTATTATTATTATTACATGAATTTCGCCAACTAAAAAACAGTAGCCGTTGATGTCGCCAATCTATTTGTAGCAACATGCCAGCTCACAGTGTGCCCCCGCACACATCCCGTGACCATACTCCCACTCTCACACTCCTGCGCGTGTTTCCCACTCTCCACCGCTTCCAACAAAACCCCTTCCACTCTCTTCACTTTACTTCACTCTCTGTGTTTGTTTTCGTTTCATAGTTCACAGTTCGCACAATGTCTTCGTTTTCTCTTACGTTTCTCACATTGTTATCGTTCTTTTGTTTCTGCGTTAACGCGCGTCTAACGTTGGACTACTACAAAGACACGTGTCCGCAGTTCGCGCAGATAATCCGGGATACGGTGACGGCGAAGCAGATCGCGAGCCCCACGACGGCGCCCGCCACAATCCGCCTCTTCCTCCACGACTGCCTCCTCCCCAACGGCTGCGACGCCTCCATTCTCCTCTCCTCCACGGCGTTCAACAAGGCGGAGCGCGACGCCGACATCAACCTCTCCCTCCCCGGCGACGCCTTCGACCTCGTCGTCCGCGCCAAGACCGCCCTCGAACTCGCCTGCCCCAACACCGTTTCCTGCGCCGACATCCTCTCCGCCGCCACCCGCGACCTCCTGACCATGCTCGGCGGCCCCTACTTCCCCGTTTTCCTCGGCCGTCGCGACGGCCGCTCCTCCTCCGCCGCCTCCGTCCCCAACCACCTCCCCACCCCATCCATGCCCATGTCCCAAATCACCGAAATCTTCACCCGGCGCGGGTTCTCCGTGGAGGAGTTCGTCGCTCTGAGTGGGGCCCACACCGTGGGATTCTCCCACTGCACCGAATTCGTGAGCAACCTCTCGAACTCCTCTTCTTCCTACAACCCTCGTTTTTCTGAAGCTTTATCCAAAGCTTGCGCCGATTACAGAACCAACCCCACCCTTTCCGTCTTCAACGACATCATGACTCCGAACAAGTTCGACAATGTGTACTTCCAGAACCTTCCCAAGGGTTTGGGTGTGCTCAAATCCGACCACGGCTTGTACGGTGACCCTGTTACGAGACCATTCGTGGAGAGCTTCGCCAAGGACCAAGCTAGATTCTTTAGGGTTTTTGCCTCCGCGATGCAGAAGCTGGGTCTGCTCAATGTGCAGACCGGGAGGAAGGGGGAGATCAGACGCAGGTGTGATCAGATTAATTGATTCTTTCTTCTTTTTTGGAATCGGTTGATGATTTGATCAGATAAGATCTTATGATTTACAATGAGAATTTGAATGAGGATGAGAATGAAACCTCTGTTGTGCATGGATTTGATGTTTTTGAGGTTGATTATACATACATAGTTTTAGGTTGTGTGAGGTGGGGAAATGGGGGATTGAGTAATTGGTGTTGTTCTTGGCCACATGAATCTGATTTATGGTTTTTGAATGTAATATTATAAGATTCAATTAATAAAGTTTCTCATTTCAACTCTGATCCGTTTTCTTTCATATAGTTATGAGATTGAATGCAAATTGGTGTGGGATTCTAGGCTAAATAAGTGTTTTCTTATTGCTTGTTCTTTTCTTTATATAGTGAAGTGAGAAATAGTGTTCATCTCGTTAGAATAATTCTTGAAATTAAGTTTAGATGAAAATTGTTCTTGTACAAGGAATTGAGATATTTCAGCATTCCTCAACAATTTAGTGCTTTCCTTCTTTTTCTCCTCTTTTGGTTTTCGGTGTAAAAAGTTTTCGAAGCTCGAGTAAGTATTCGGTGTTTGAGTTTCCAACACTTAAGTAAGGATTTGGTGAGTATTTAGTATTTGGTGTTAAGTAAGTATTTGGTCAGTATTTAGTATTTGGTGTTAAGTATTTGGTCTTCCAAGTTTTAGTATTTAGTATTTGGTGTTTGAGTTTCCGACACTTGAGTTTTAGTATTTAGTATTTGGTGTTTGAGTTTCCGACACTTGAGTAAGTATTCTGTATTCAATAAGTATTCGGTATTTGAGTTTTTAAGAGTAAGTATTCGGTATTCAGTAAGTATTCTGTATTTGAGTTTTTAAGAGTAAGTATTCAGTACACTCGAGTAAGTATTCGACTGAGTATTTGAGTTTGTAAGTATTTGAGTTTTCGAGTGAGTATTCAGTATTTGAGAGGGAGTTTTCGACTTGAGTATTAAAGTGAATTTGAGTGAGTATTCACTATTAGAGTATTGTAAAAAATGAGTTATTGCACCTATTTTTATAGTCTCTTATAGAGTGCAAATCAAGGTTAATACATGCATTAATTAATACATTCAAACGGTGATTAAGATAAGTGTCATAAAATACACTTTAAATAATTAATACGTTTGAACTCAAGATTGTTGTTAAAATTGGATCATAATCAAAATCAACCCAACATTGTTCAGCCAAATTGTTAGATAAACAATGTTACCTCTGCTTCTGATTTATGTCTAAGTTGAGATCCATCCCAAATATTGGTGAGTAATTTAAATCTTTTGCGTGCACCAATTTTTACTAATAATAAATCAAATATGGTTAACTTGCAATAGGAGAATAAAATATAGATTGTGAAATGGCGATGATTATAATTTTTTTTTTTCATAAGAAAACTGACTAAAATAATATTAAAAATGAAATTATTTTTTTATAATTAAAAATTAGTTTATATACATTTTCTAGTTTTTTATTTAGAATACAAATTTTAAAAATACATAATTTATAAATTATTTTATGTATAAATTAATTTGAATTTATAAATAAAATTTTCTTTTATATTTTTCTTCTATAAATCTTTATGAAAAAAACTTAGCTACACATGCTAAAAAAATGGCTTTTGTACTCATTTTATACGCGTCTAAATTTAAATTTATATTACACGTTACATAATAATAACTATAATAATAGGTTAAAATGAATTCTACAAGGGAGAGATGATTTTATTTGTTTTTTTACTGTCAAGTTTATTTATGAACTAGTTATTATTAAATATTTTGTGTCTCAGAAAAAAAATATTAAATATAAGTATATAAAATAATTAAATTTTTTCATTTAATGAAACTACCTCTAAAGTACTCTTTATTTACAATATTGTTTTAAGTGACACTAATGTAATTAAATATCAACGAATGAAGTTGATTGGAACTATCATGTTATCCTCTATTTATATATTCAAAATATCCAGATAAGAAAATATGTTATAATTAATATTTTTAGTTCTTTCAATTGGAAAAAAAAAAAATCATCTACTTGAATACAAGTCTTTTTACATAAGTATAAAGAAAACTCGTAGTTGTGTGTTAAATATTAAATATCTATAAAGAACCTCTTATGAATAAATTTATGACTTATAATTTGTATGAAAATTTAATCAAAAAGATCTATGTGGGTGAATATATAAAACCACTTTGAGTATTAAATTTACTCGTTTTCTTTTTCTAATTAATTTTCATAATTAAGTTTGTTTATATATATATATATATATATATATATATATATATATATATATATATATATAACACATGAGTGAGTAGGTCCAAATTCAAGTTTCAAGAATCTGTGTTCATTTGGGTGAGAAGATTATTAGCTAGTTTATTCATTGATAACAAATGCAGTGAATGGTAGCAATTTTTTTGTTGGATATGATAGTTAATGGTAAGTAAAAGAGTAATAATATTATAATGATGTGAAAGATGCGTAATTAAAGTATGGTGTTTGGCTTTGGATTTCGAAAAACACGTTTTGTCTGCACTGTGGCATCTTTTTTGTCCCCTTATACTGAAGAAGCTGTTTTTGCACCATGCATGTGCATGTGTGCATGTGCATGTGTGCATGTGCATTTTGCATAGACACAAACGCGCGTTTATGATACAGCTGGTGTAGTTGTTGCAGAGTTTTTAATGCATCAGAAGCGCCGCATACGCTATCTCATATTATAGTTTCTGCATTTTTCTGCTCTCTTATGCCTCATTACTTTAAACTCTTCTTCATTCATCACTAATACAATTTTTTAAATGGTATAATTACTTACATAGATAAGCAAACTAGAAATACAAAAGAGATTAATTATGAGTTCATTCAAAATATGAATAAAAACAAAAGAAAAAAACCACTTAACCCCAATTCACTATTTAAGAAGAACATAAGTGTACACTTAACTTGGTTATAAGCTATGCTAAAAGGTACATTACCTAGTTGATGCATTTTGTCAAATAGATTAAAATAAATTCTTAAAACAAAAGAAATTCCAAAAGAAAGCACTAACACTTGCATGAAAGATTCAGTTTTTCTTAATAGCATTAGATTTCCATTTACTTATTTGTTCTTTCATTCCCATACCAAAAAGTAAGTTGATGTTTTCATCAAGAATGTTGAGTAGTATACATTTCTTAGGTACACCGAATTTTAATATTCTCCAAGTATACGAGTTTTAACACCTATCTAAAAATTAGTATTTGACTCGTTTCTAGACATACAAGTCTTAACATCTCTTTAAGAACAAATAATTTATACCTCTCAAGAAAACGAGTATAAACCTCTCTAGGTAAACCAGTCACAATCTCCCTTAAGATTAAGATCACTCTCAAAAAGTGAGAAAAACACTATCTGAAGAGAAAACAATAAAATCTCAAAGGGTATACTTCATAGAGTGAAAAATTTACAAGGTTTATCACACAACTAAACTCACTAGATGCCCTCTGAAGCATATATAATATGTACAGAGCAAAACTCTCATACAAACTTGTATATCTTTTTGTATCGTTGTGTTTGTATGTTTCTTCTTTGCCTTTAGGTTTTTATATAAATTTTAGAATATGATTGTTTGAGGCTTGCAACTTGCATTTCACCATATATTCTTTAAACGCTCTATTTAGAAACTCAATCTGAATCATTCTATGCACGTCTTGAACGTTTGAGACACTTTGAAATATTTTTATCTTTATTCAAATATATATGTTGAAGGGCTAACTTCAATTGACTTGAATATATGTTCAAATATGCACAATTGTTCTTTCTTTTTGTAGTAGATGCTCAATAAGACAACTTTCACTTTGATGTAATTTGTGCGTCTTAATCACATATTTGATCTTTTGACTTGATGTCCACCGTTTGAATTGGGCATTATAAACTCATTGCAACATAAACATGTTGCACCTCTAGATGTTCAATTTTAATTTTTGTCCACTTCAATTTTGTATATTTATTTATTATTTGAATTTACCAAAATCCATTTTCAAACATTTTTCATGTATTGACAATGTTAGATAATTTGTATTTTTCAAACGAGTTCTTCAACCATAGAAGAAATAATATTTTAATCTGGGCGATGAACAAATAAGAAAATCATATTTTGTTTTTTCAATTAATTTCAATGACAAGGGTATATTTAAAATCTTACTTCTTTATCAATTTAAAAATATTATTCAAATTCATCATATCACTCACAAATTTTCATAAGTTTTTTCTTCATTTTCCTTCAATTTCTCCCATCTTTTTCTTAATTCAAACAACCTCACTTCTCATTCTTTTTTTTTCTCAATTCATCTTTTTCCTCTCCCTCAAATCCACTCCTCAACCTACTCAATCCAATTAGGGATGACAAAGCGAGTCGGGGTTGATGGTTAGCCCACCAACATTTAGGCGAGACGAATTAAGTTTTTGAACCCATCAACTCGCATTGGCCCGCCTCGCCTAAATTGCCAACTCGGCGAGCCAAAGGTGGAGCGAACTAGCTCGCCAACCCACCCTTCTTTATGTTTGACACTTTTAAAGAGAAATATCATGTTTTTGAAATTAAGATTGGTGGTGGTCAATGTTTTACATAAAACTTTATTTACATTAATTTCTTTATAAATTATTTGATTGGTACTAATATTTTGTTTGGTACTAATATTTTTTATTAAAATATTAAAGTTTGATTCAATTTTATTATTTTTCCTTACATTTTTATTATCCAAAAAATAATATTAATTACTACAATAAAATTAAAAAATAAAAAAAAGTTAAAAAAAATCTTAAACCCTAAAATCTAAACCTTCAAAAAATTAACATGTCAGCTCTTTAACCTCTAAACCTCGTTAACCGTGAACTCACCCTTATCTAAAAAGGAGTGGGATATTAATTTCAATTTGTATCACTTTGATGTATCAATTTATCCCATCCCATCCCATTTTATTTCTCCTAATTGAAACAAACTTTCGAATATGATAAAAAGGTCTATAATTTAAAATGAAAAGTGTTTTAATGTTGAAGTAAGTTCGTTGTTTTGAGTGAAGGTTTTGTTGCAGATTTGTACTAAGAAGAAACATAAACTGTGATTGAGGAAGAAAACTTGAACCGACACAGGTTTTGTGTTGTGTGAAGTCAAATTATGAATTTGGAACCAGCCTGTCTCATCCCATAATGCCGTTAATGTGGGACCTCAACTTTTACTATTATGCTTCCTTTTCCATTCTCCACGGAATATCTTACTATTTTCTTATTTTATTTTATTCTCCCATTTTTTTTTAATTTTTTTTACCCATATATTTCTACTTAAAAGCTGTGTTATATTTCTTTCTGTAAAATAGATTAATAATTAAAATTCTGTTTCGGTAGAGTCAAAATATAATTTTAGGCATTTTAAATATACTTTCTTTTTTTAATTATAAAAATATTTTTTAAAAATAAAATCGTGACAGAAAACTAAATTTTAGAATAAATAATATCTCAAATATAACAATTAACTATTTATTAATAATATAAAATATTTTTTAAACATTATAGAATATTGTAGGAAGTTAAACATCCTTTATCCATTGATTACGGCCGAAAAGACTGCTTTATTCCGGAATCCTAAAATGGTTGATTTTGGTACACGCGTTTTGTGTTGGCTTCACCCTTCTCCAATAAATAATGTAAAATAAAATAAAATAAAATGTAAATTATTTTTTTCTACCCAAAATCAGAAAAGTTTATTTTATTTTTTAATTTAGTGTGCCAATAATTTGGTTGTTATAGTTTTAATTATTTAATTTTATTTTAGATATTTACAAAGTAAATTATTTTATTTAATAAATTGATTTTTATCACGTGTGTAAAAAAGTGTAATTTTATCTTTTAAGTTAATTTACCATCTATTTTTTTATATATGTGTGGACATGATAAATCCATCTAAATTTATAACTTGTATTAATTATTTACTTTTTAGAGTTAAACTATTCTATAAAAGTGTTAAATGAATTATAAAATGTATTTTAAAAAATAAAGTGAAATAACAAAAATACATTGTGTAAGTTTAATAAAATAACTAATTAGTTGTAACACTTTTAAAATCATAAAGAATTGAATGATAAATAAACTGATACATAACGAAAATACATTTCTATAATGTATCTCGATAAGATTTTATCCATATTTATTGCAAAAATACGTTTTTATTGTATATTAAGACAAACAAGCGAGATATAATACGAAAATATATAGTATTTTTTGTCAAAAACAAAGGGGTTTGAACTTAGTAAAACTTGATTTGGAATTACAAAAGCCCACTAGTTGGCCCAACAATCTTCCATTTCTAATTTCTTTCGCATGCATCACCCATGTCTTAACCAAGCTCTTCAACCTCATTTTGCACAAAATCACATTTTTCTTCCACTTCCATAACTTCTTCTTTTATTCCTATAATATAGAAAAAAACTAATGTATATTTATCATAATATATTAAAAATATATTTTAAATTATATTAATAAAAAATATCTTCTTTTATTCCTATAATATAGAAAAAAACAATGTATACTTATCATAATATATTAAAAATATATTTTGAATTATATAATTTAAATTTTTTATAATATAGAACTAAATAATGTAATCTATTCATTATATTATCTTGAATAGTACTATGTAATTTAAAATATAATTATAAATTATCGTAATTTAGAATATAATTATTTTGATAGCATAATTAAAAAATATTTTAAAATATAGTTTCAAATTGATTATAAGGTGTTATGAGAAAAACACATTAATATTTTTTTAATATTATAGAATTGAGAGAATAAATTATGAAAAGACTAAAAAGAAAAAAAAATCCTTAATTATTCTATGGATCCGGTTTTCTTGCCCTAAAAAGCAAAACATGAACACATTAACATGAATTAGGCAAAATAAATGCGTTGATAATCTCTTTTAGGAGAAATGGTTGGAAGAGTTTTGTGACAGAATTTGGTTTTTAGTGTGTAGCTATGATGTTTTGTTAAAGGTAGTTCAACTTTAAAATAAAGTGATACAAAAGTTTTCCATTTAGTTTGGTAAGCTTTTGAGACAATAACCAAATTCTTTTCAAACTTTGGAAGTATATAACCTAATAATACCAACAAATCAAACCCCTTATCATTTACTCATTTTTATGCAAAAAGGAGACATGTTAATCCATTTTTTGAAATAAATTACTTTGATATAAAATATTATCATATTCATTGACAAAAGAAAACTACCATACTTTCAGTAAAGTATCAATTTAAATTAAGAAACTTTTATAACATGTCCCCACCTTTTCAAAATAAATTATAGATCTAGAAAAATTACATGACATGAAACCAAGTTGGGTAAATCCATCTTTTTCCTTAAAAAAAATAAAAAAATCTAAAATTTGAAGTCCATTATGAAATAAATTAGGTTTATCCCATATCTTTTTCAATCTTACCTCCTTTCGTTTTTGACAAAAATTGAATTTTGTGCATATGAGTGGAAATAATATTGTACTAAGTGACTGAGCATCTCAGATTTAGAATGTCTCGTCCACATGGTTGAGTTGTACTTGAACATCATAGGTTTAAGAAGTCTTCTCCATATGGTTGAACACATCTTGGTCTTTTAAAAGTGTTTTTTTTATCTAATCAACAAATTTAACACATTTAATTAATATATGTTAAACTAATATGAAAATTTAATAGTGTATTCGTGTTAATCAGGTCAAGCACCCCGTATGTCCAACGTGACTCTATAAATAAGTTGATCATATTCAAGTTAAGATACATCTTTAATAGTATTTGTCATCCACAACCACCGAATATCAAACACTGACTTGAATGTCGAACGACCTTTTACAAATATTCTCATCATGTATTTATCATCGAGACTTATCCTTGACAAAAATAAAAAGATGCAGGTAAACAAGATTTGTATGATGAGACCTTTCCAATAGAAAAAAAAAATTAGGTCCAACTCATTATCCTAAGTTAACACTAACTATTGAAAGAAAAAGCTACCTTTAAGTTTGGTTGTCCAAACCTTAATTTTCATAGTTAGTAGTTGCCTTTCACTTGATTCAGTTATAAGAATTTGTGGGAAATATTCATCATTGTTTTGTAAGCAGTTATCTATAAAGAATAGTGTTAAAGCAACACACTATTACTTTTTCATACCAATTATGCTTGTGCAAAACCTATGGGAACTGAAAGAAAACAAAAATGGATTTGTGGGACAAGAGTAGCATGGTCTTGACCCAAAAAAAAAGTAGCAAGCAAAGGCAATACAAGGAATGAACATGATTTGTGGGACAGGAATCACCCCAAAAATCTTACTAGTGGCAGCATGAGTAAGTGGTTAACTTTTGTCAATGAAAGAAAAAAAAATGCATATCACTTAATTATTATTATTTTTATTTAGTTATTTTATATTTTATTTTCACTATTAATTTTTTTAAAAATTATTATTAAATATGTATTCAAGAATATTTATTGAATCGGATAATCTCCTGAGTTAATCCAATCCAAATACATGTTGAATTGACACTACAAGAAAATCATGAAATAGAAACCAATTTTTAGAGACCAACATAATTAGTTGCAATAGTAACTAAATTAGAGACTATTTTAGAAACTAAAACCAATTTTGGTTTCTAAATTAGTTTCTATTATTGTTAAATAGTTTCTAAATTGGTATCTAATTAGCAACCAAGGTTTTTGCTACCAAATTTAGAAACTAAACAATTGGTAGTTAAAACCTTGGTTGTTAATTAGATACCAATTTAGAAACTATTTAACAATAATAGAAACTAATTTAGAAACCATTTTTTTTTAGTTTTTAAAATCGTTTCTAATTTAGTTACTATTACAACTAATTATATTGGTCTTTAAAAATTGGTGAATTTTCTTTCTAATCTTAACCTAAACTGACTCAAACTCTTACAAAGTGGCACATTATGGCCATTGAATTTAAAACTTAACCTAAACTAGTATATTACAAAAAATATTTATTGTTTGACAATTTAATTATTTATTATTTTTAATTTATTTTAGTTTTAATATATTTAATTTGTAGCTACAATTTTTTATTTATCTTTTATTATAATAGTTGTATAACTTTTTCAAAAGAATATTTTAAAAGCTCTATAAATGTCTGAAATTTTTTAAAAAGTATGTTTTTCAAAACTTGTTATCCAATTAACTGAAACTAATTAAGGGTTTAAAACATACAAATATTTTTCAACTTCTTTTATCTCTTCTTATATATATATATATATATATATATATATATATATTACTATTTATCATTATTTTGAAATTAAATGTATTCTATTTTCTTATCTATAAATGGGTATAAATTTTTTACCTTTTATCTTATATTGATTATTTAACTTGCTCTTCTATTTAGGTAATTAAATCCTAATTCTTCATTGGAATGTCTAAAAAGTAATCTTTAAAGTTGGTTTTCATTGAATTAGGTGATAAAATAGATTAAGTTACAATCTTACTACATTGTACATATTATCGTGTTAATGTATCATAAAAAAATTAAACTAATAAATAAATAAAATTATGTGGTATTGTTATCAATAGTAACACAAACATTAATCTGATTAAACTATATAATCTGATTAATTTAGTTTAATCGTATGATTTGGAATATTATATGTTTAGATGAATAAGATAAAATGTTGAGTCGAGAAATGAAGATGAAGGAAGCAAAGGAAAAGTCCTACGCGTAGCCTCCACAAGTGATGTTGAAATTGAAAAATATTGAGATACCAAAACTTTGAGTGCAAAAGAAAAGAAAAAGGGAAGAGAAAGTGTGTAGAAGAAGGAATAAAGTGACACCTTAAGCATATACCCTTTCTGCTTCAAAAATCATAAACTTTATCACTCTTTTTCCCTTCCTTTATTCAATCAACAACACCCTCCTCCAATAAACCTAATAATCAACTCTTACAACAACCCTTCAATATTTCATCACTCCAAACATATCAAAAACCTCAAAAACAAAATATGCTTTAATTTATATTTTATTTATCATTACATTTTTTTTTCATAAAGAATTCATCTTATCATATACTATGTATACCCGTGAGAACCATACAACCAATACCGTGTCTCGACTCCCATCAATGGCCGATCAACACCATGAACCCAATTACGCTCAAGCAGAGTTAATCAAGTTAATCAATGGTTAGGAGCTAGGTAATGTATTACTAAACATGACCCAAACCCTCTACTATGACTCAGTAAGAAAGACCCACTAAAATAATATAAATAGCACAGATTAAATACCACAAAAGGAGAGGAGCAGTCTCAATAGTTCTCTAGGCTCCATCCCCGTTCGAGAACACAATGAAATGATATTTTCCGATAAATAAATGTGTAAAAAGTTTTAATTTTGCCCTTGTGTTTTTATTTTATTTTAATCATATTAATTTATATCTTAACTTTGATTATTTTATACTAGCGTGGTCCCACTGGAAATGAGTTTGGAGAATACAACTCGGCAAGGATAGGATGTTCCTCAATGAACAATAACAATGAAAGGAGAATGTCCACCAGACTCTTCATCCATGTTAAGTCAGTAGGTGATAAGTTTTTAATATAAGATAAGATAAATTGTACTTCCTGAAGAGTGAGTATTTATAGATTGATTAGGTGGTATCCTGAAGAGTGAATATTTATAGATTGATCAGGTAGTATCCTCTGAGTGGATCGTTATGGGTCTCTAGGATTAGCCATATAAATGCAATTCATTATTCTATAAATACGTCATTAATCATTTAAGGCTTATTGATTAGATCTTTTACTTATGATTGTCATTAATAACAATGAAGATTCGGTTAGAAGATGTATATACTCATTTAAACTTTTTGACATTTCCAACCTTGTTACCGGTAGGTACACAGGTCCCTGAGCTCGGACATCATGTGATGAGAAGGGTGAGAATGAACGAGTTATTCTATCCATGCCCAAGTGAGCTCGGTAACGGAAAAACCAAGCAAGTCATGTGTTATTATTTATTTGTATCCATATTTTTTAAATATTTTTATATAATATTATTATACATATTATAAATCTATAATAATTTATCAATTAATATATAATAAAATTATAAATGTAGTTAAATTTTTAACACACATATATATATATAATTCTTTATACATACTGTTATATGCTCATATGTATTTTTTATATATATAAAAGATGAAAAACACATAAATATATACACGTCTGTCCATCTTTTTATTGCGATAACTAAAATTAAAATGAAAAATTTATAAACAAATATGTTTATAAAAATAATTAAAAATAAAAAAATGTAATAATTTATTATGGATACATTTTTATTACAAATAATTAAATGAATTTAAAAATCTAATAAAAATGCAAAGAATAAAATGATAAAATAAAATATATTGATAAGGTTATAATTGATAGAGACTAGTAAAATACCAAGACACAATTTTTATTAAATATTAAATTAAAAGAATGAATATAATTAGTCGGGAATCAAATTCTTCAAATAAGAGAACAATATTTGTAAAATTTAGCAAGTTTCATATAAAAATACAATTAAGCTGAAATATTACATTGATAATGCATATAAATTAAGCAAAAAAATCTCCCATTTACCAATTCTCCCATCCATCTTCAAAAATCATAAAACCATGGATTTTTTTTAAAAACAATAATCCAAAACAACCTAGTCTTAAAAAAAGACCAATAATTACAGGAAATAAAAAATAAAAGATTCAACTGTACTCAAAACTCGGCCGAGTTAGCACTCGACTCGTCCAACCCGCCACCGAGTCGACCCCGAGTCCGGCAACCCAGCCCTGAGTCAAGCAACTCCTCCCAATCCACATCCTCCTCCTCCACCTCTTTGGCCCTCATCATCTCCAAAATCTTCCTCACCTTATACCTACACCTCTCACTCCCCACTTTCTCCACCTTCTGCAACACCTCCACCAGCCCCGCCGCCTTCGCAACCGCCTTAAACCTCAAGCCGCCGTGACTCAACGCGTACATCACCGCCACACAGCTCTCCCGAACCGACCCGGTGGCCGATTCGGGTCCACTCAGTAACCCGATCAAATACTCCACAACACCAGCATCCAACATCGCGGCCCGACCGTCCGACCCGGAACCCAGGTTTCCCAAAATCAACAAAACCCGACCCGTCATGTGACCCAACTTAACCATACTTAAAAGAACCGGAACCGAACCGAGTTTAACCATCTTGGACCGGTTACTCTGAACCAAAGACAAATGGTAAAGCGCCAAGGCCGAGTCATGGCGAGTCCGCTCGCTCTCGACTCGGAGCATCTGAAGCAACGGACCCAAACCACCCAAAACACCAATGGCGGTTTTGTTATCGTCTTCGAGAGATAAACTGAACAACGCGCCCGCACAGTGTTCCTGCGCCTCAGGGGATCCAAATTTCAGAACCTCGATCAACGGTGGCACCATCCCCGACCGCACGATCTTCACCTTGTTACTCTTCTCCAGAGAAAGGTTCACCACTGAAGCCAAAGCGTTCACCTGAACGTTCACATGTTTCGACAAAACGAGGGAGCGTAACGCAGAGAGTATCCGCGGGGTGCAGAGTTGGACCCGGGTTTCTTCTCTCAGTCGGGTGAGTTTTCTCAGAGAGAGAAGCGCTTCCTCGATTATGTTCTGTTGTGGGCTTTTGAGCTTCTCCATGATTTCTTCTTCTTCTGGGGTTGCGGCGGGTTCAATTTCTGACGAGGAAGGGGAAGAGTAGTAGCAGCAACTGGGGCGCGTCGCGAGCTGAAACGGCGGCGTCGAAGCTGAGGTTGTGGCTAGGGATTCCTCGGAGCTCGTGTAGAGATGTGTCGGTCTTATGGGCACCTCGGTTTCCGCGTGGCGGCGGAGGTTGCTCGAGGGTGGGTTTTCGTCCAGGGAATCCAGGATCGGATCTCTGTCGGAGAGTTTATCTTCTGTGGGAACAACGTCCGGGGAGATCGAGGTTTGTACGAGGTTCGTGTTGGGGGTGTCTGGGGAGATTGAGGTTTGCTGTACGAGGTTGTTATGGGGGAGAGGAGGGGGTGTGTGGGTGGTGTGGCACCACTTGAGGATGGCGGATTTAAGGGCGAGATTGGGGATGAGGGTGGAGAAATCGGGGGTGGTGCCGTCGGGGAGTTGGGGTGCAAAGTTAAGATTTTTACAGGCTTCGACGGAGGAGCGTTCGAAGGAGTGGCCGGAGGAGACGATGACGGGGTCGGACATGAGGGAACGGGAAACGGGGCAGAGGAACTCTTCTGGGGGGGTTTGGATTTTGGGTTTGGTTTTGGTGTGAAAGAAGATTTTCTTCCATTTCAGCTTTGGAGTTGCAGGGGTGGTTATTGGTTCTGAATCTTTTGGTGTTTTCTTGGGCGATGATGGCCATTTCTTGTGGATAGTGAGCTTCAGCGTTTGTTGAATCTCCATGGGATGGTTGAGGTTGTGCCCTCTCTCACACTGTTGAATGTGAGAGAGTTAATCGGGGGGTGTCATTGGAGTCCCAATGATATAAGAACATCGGGGTTTTGTGAGTTTGAGGTGATGATGTTATTGAAATCAGTTTTGGTTTGGTTTGGTTTGAGGTTAGTGTTTTTTGGCCTTGAGCAGAGAAATGGGTGTGTGGGTGAAATGATGATTTGGTGTTGGAATGGCAGGGAGAGAGAGAGAGAGAGAGAGGGTGGATTCCTTTGCTTTTTGAAAATCTGCCCAATTGGAAAGGGGTTAAAGGGAAAGTTGAGGATTTGGGGTGAGTGAGTGAGTGAGAGAGTATGACCAGTGATGATGATATGAAGAAACATCTAAAACATAAATGCATTCAGCACTGCATTACCCTGTCAATATGACTAATCATGGTTATGAATAATGTTTTTTTTTACATAAGTATGTCTAAAAACAATGTTAAGTTTTCTGTTTTTATAATAACAATAAAAAAGGACTTGTGTATGAGATAAATATCCATATTGGATTAAATAAGTGCAGTTTAGTGTGTGTGAATATTGTATTTTTGTAGCATTTGTACCTTCCTATGTACAGTGTTGAGAATCTGTATGTATGTATTTATAAGGGGAATAAGAAGAGAAAAAAAAAATCTAAAGTGGCTTCGAAACTGGTCCTGCATTTGGATGTCAATGTTCAGAGATTGGAACAGATGCATCCAAGCCAATAGAACAAAAACTCTTTTCGAGTTTCAAAGTGATCACTTACTATTTGGTTAAACAACTTTGGCCTTTTACACAGATTTTAACTGTCAAAAAGACTCCATCGTTTATCATGCCAATATATATATATTCAGAATTTCGTTTGTTTTGAGTTACAAATGTTGATGAAGTGGCACACAGCAAACCCCTTTACTAAATTCTATTACTGGTTTCATGATTAATGATGATGCATGTTTCAATTCTTAGTTTGTACCAATATAAAGATAAATTAAAAAAACATTAATCATCTATTTATTCTTTTCATTATATATCAATTTACCAGCTATAAATTGTATATCCTCTTTATCTAAGTTAAAAAGTCATGTGTCTTCTCAATTCCTATAAGAACTATTATATTCTGAAATTCACATATACAATAAAGTCTCTAAAAACAATATCAAACTTAAACCCTAACTGTAAAGTCACATGCAGGAACAATTTTAAAAAGTTTTAACAAAATTAGAAGATATAATCTCAAATTTTTTTAAATGATATTATTAAAGTTAGTTGAGATATTGTCCGTTTTAAAATTCAATTCTTAAAAAATATTTTATAGATTAAAAAAATATGTACTTCAATTTCTAAACAATATCAGAACATTAGGTGTATGGTACAACTATAATATTTAATTTGTTTTATTCATTATAAGAAATTTCAAAATATGAGAAAGAAGGTATGCATGTTATAAAAATTGATCCAACCATAATAATTTCTCATGATTTTTCCATTTGTTGGGAGCCAAAAAAGGAATATTGAATAATAAATTATGGGCAAAACCAAAATAGGCATTACATTAGTTGAGGAGGAAGCTATGAGTGAGGAAAGTGTAACCTATTCCTTTGAGGCAATCAACACAAAAAGGTAAAATAAAAGGATGTTGTTTTGTCTTGAGCAAACCCCACATGTAAATTTTTAACTAATATTTTATGCATAATTCTCACATGGTATCTTAGCATGCAATGCTTTGTCTGCATGGAGAAGGTTGTCTTAATGTTTTTTCCAACCAAAGGCACAACATTTCTTATAATTATTGCAATCTTAATAGCTAAGTCTAGGTCGCACTAAGAACCCTTTATGAGTGTTAATGGCTGGACAAACATTTTTGTATGTATCTCTTTCTTTATTTCCTAAAAGTGTTTGATTCCCTTTGCATTTTCCTACCCCACTTCATTTTTTCACCTCAAATCATATTTTTTCAATCTTAATTTTGTGTGCTCACTTTTAGGTGTGCCAAAAATATTTAAATATTTATTAAACTCAATCTATAATTATAATAATAATAAATTGCTTTAAGCTCATTTCAAGTGAAACATTTTTGAGGTTATAAAGAGTGTTCCTTTATATCCAACTACACTTTGAAGTGGTGTTATAATGTCCAAGCTTTTATGAAAGGAATATATATGTTGTTTTGTTTTGGATTTTTAGCAGATTTTTGGGTGTTGATTGGGATAATTAAAATTTGATATAACATTCATCTGCACTTTAAGTCATGAAAAGATGGTCATAGGTTGATTATGACTTTTGTTCACCTTGATTAAGTGAAAGGTTGATTAATCTCTAAAATTTGTATTGTAAAAAGTTTGAAACATTTTTAAAATATTCATATTTATTATTTTTTTTGTTGATAATTTTTTTTTTGAAATATGGTGAAATTGATCTTGGATGAGATATTTTTTTTCTAAGTTTTGGTTAAAAAGTCTTCAGTTGGTACTAGATAAAAGCCCTTATTTGTGTATATATTATTGATTATATATATATATATATTTAAAATTTAGTAGTTAAGTTTAGATTTACGAATAATAATACAAGACATAATTTAGTAGTTCTTTTAGATCAAACACCTCATTGTCTCATAATGATGTTGTCGTATATAAATAATAGTGAATAACTTATCTTCTCCAACCTAAATAACCTAAATAGTATAAGTTTAGTTTAATTTTATTTATCAGTAGTTTAATATTAAAAAATTTAAGTTAAAATATTAGATAATTTTATTGAAACTTAAGTTAGAAATGTTTTTTAATTTATACTATATACCTACATTTTTTAAATGGTGTTTATTGTATTTTTTTTCACATATTTTGATTTATGCCAAAATACACATCATCTTAAAAAAAAAATCAATTTTTACACCTCTTGTCATCTTAATCTACATAAATAATCATTAAATACATTAATTATAATAATGAATGTAATTTTTAAGTTATATTTGACAGATAAACAAAATATGGGTAATTGTTTATCATTATTATCCCTATTAGGATTAAATCATCCAAAATGAACCATATTTATTTTTTTATTTTTTTTAAAAATCTTGTTATCTAAATTTCACGTGCATCAATCTAATTTATTAAAAATAATTCTACATCAAGATGTTTATAATGGATGTAAATTTTACATCACACAATTTGATGTAAAATGTATGTTTGTTATTACCTTTTCATCTATTTACATTGATTTTTACATAATATAATTTTTAAAAAAGAGTTTGATGTAAAGGGACACTAAAATAAAATATAGATACATTTAATGTGGTGATAAAATCATTCTATACCCTAGTAGATCACATAACATGAACTACCCATGTGTTTTTCTCTTTTTTTTTTTTTTTTTTTATTTTATTTTGTTTTATGGTACAAGTATTATTGTTGGATTTTTTTTTTTTTTTTTTTATTGATTTTTTTTTTTTTGGTTAATATTAAATATTTTTTATTTGGTTGTTTGTTTTTTTTTTTTTTTTTTTTTGAATTCTTTATACTTCTCTTGTCTCTATG
>Ga0123342_1001744_pt1 | contig 36686 bp, 15 predicted proteins | sample Turbeawhitnodule_FD_89960 | JGI IMG/M metagenome (GOLD analysis project Ga0123342, IMG submission 89960) | Root nodule microbial communities of legume samples collected from Mexico - Turtle bean Mexico white nodule | ecosystem: Host-associated > Plants > Roots > Nodule | place: Mexico: Nepantla... | reverse complement strand
TTTTGCTTTGGTCCAGCTCTTGTTTTAGTTAAATCATTTAAGTGCAACCATATTTTCTATCAAAGTTTTATTTTGTTAAATCATTTAGGTGCAGCCATATTTTTCTACCTATGACAAGTACTGAGTTTAAGGCAGGATGTCTAAATTATGAGTAATAGTAGTAATGGTAATGCATTTATATCATTTTGATACCCTACCTATAACTAATTTCAGGAAAAGCTGGCATCCATTGAGGAGCTTCAACCCTTTTCTAGTCATGGGTCTCAAATGGCTGCTCTGGACTATATTGTATCAGTTGAAAGTAATGTGTTTGTTCACTCTTTCCCTGGAAACATGGCAAAGGCTGTTGAAGGCCATCGCCGTGTTCTCATGAGAGGAAGAACAATATGTCCTGACAGGTGAGAGACTCTCTCTCAAAAGTTGTACATCATTACAAAGGTGTTTTGCATGACCCAACTTATGTTATCAGGAAAGCGCTTGTTCGTTTGTTTGATAAACTGGAAAATGGATCAATGACCGAGGGGAAAACATTCTCTAATAAAATTATCGATCTCCACAAAAGACGGTAAGTGATAGGAGATGCATTAATGTATTCTTAAGCAAGTTCATGATTGTTAGATAGGTATTAATTTATGCTTCTGCTTTTCTTCTTCCAGTTAGATAGTTTGAAATTCCTTGAATGATCTTGAAATTGACATTTCTACATCTCCCATCATTTTTACACTATGATAGGCAGCACTATTATTTTTTAACATACATTTACTATAAGTATTATTCAGTATCTGCTTATTTATGCTCTTAGTGATCATGGTTTTTCATTTTTGTTGAATGAACTGATTCCTTACTAGCTTCACAGCCTAGGTTAACTGTAATTTGTATCTACCTCAAGCTGTATTGGTCAACTAATATTGGCCAGACACCAATGCCAGCAGCAGGTTTGTACCAAGGATAGTTGTGGTCATTAGCTTGACAGAATATAGTGTCGATTTGTTGTTTGTTGCCTTCACTTCATTGCATTTGATCAAAATATGAGGTGTTATGAATTTTGATAAAATGGTGATAAAAAAGGACATTTGGTTATGACTTGGTGTTTATCATGAGTTGAGCAGGCTTGGCTTCTTCAAAAAGAGGAAAGGACCCATTTCTGGAACAAAGGGCTTGGACAGGTTTCGCTCAGAAGAAACATTTTATGCAAACCCTTTACCTGGTTGTTTATGTCGGACAGAATCACTCTCTGTAAACGCTTCTCAGTATAGGTTGGCCAGATAAAGCAAAATATTTTTCCGTTAATGGATGGCATAGTGTATATATTGTTAACAAAAAAATAGAGTAGAAAAGAAAAGGAAGTGGGGAGGGGGAAAAAAGAAGAAAGATGGAGGATTTGATATACAAAGGTGAAGAAGAGAACGTTAGATTCTTGAGTGTGATTGGGTCTTTTGGAAGCCATGATTCTTTGATTCATTCAGTGAGCATTACTTGATTATGTAAAGCATTTTAGATTTGGCCAGGGACTCAAATCACGCACTGCAAATATTTCTTTTTTGTGAAATTCATTATTGGAATTCAAATTTTTAATTAATCCAACATAATTGATACTTCCGTATTGTTCCTGAATTGAAGCAATTTTTTTTCCATCTTATGTTCGATGCTCAGACCATTCCTTGCTTGGAAACGCGATATATATATTTGGATTTTTTTTTCTATTTTTTATGAAAATTTTAAATTATCTCCTTTTAAATTTAGAGCTGTAAAAATTATATATTAAAATCTGCATTACGAAATTAATTGATTGATGAAAGATTTATTGAATACAGAAAGTTAGGTCCTATATATTTGGTCAACTCATGAATATGGACCTATACAATTGGCCCGTTTAACATGTGGAAAATAAATGAGTTTGCTCTATAAGTTTGCGGAATTTCTTTTAACCCATAAAAAAAAAAATATATTTCTTTTAACTTTCTATATTTTCATTTGTGTTTGACATGCCTCAACTTGGAAATATTCTTATCGTGAAAATGCCTATACACCGTCCTTCATAGTTTTAGATGTCAAATAAAAAATGGATTCGCAGACGTAAATTTTTTAATCTAGTTAACTTTTAACTGATTTAAATTGTTTTATTATATTTAAAAGTTCTCAATACATTATTGTTTTGTTGACAATGGGTTATCGATATGGTCCGTCAATTATCTTAGCTCATTTATATTCAATTATATAATTTTAACAACGGAAGATATTTGTATCTCCAAACTTACTCTCAATCCTCTTTTTTCTTTTACAAATTGAGTAGTGATTTTTTTTCTACTTTGGATTCTTTTGGCATGCCATCGCTGCGTTCTTTCTTTACCATGGCAACTCACTATTTTTAAGTGCAGGCCATAGCAAAATATCACCAAACAATAATGTCCCTCCCATTATCATTCTTACTAAAAATATTATAGATAGACGTTTGATTATCAAATTTGTATGGCTACATTCCAAAAGAAAAAGGGAAATAAGTACAAAATCTCTAGTTTGTAAGGATAAAAAATAGATCATTTGTAAAAATATCATCCTCGTGAAAATTGCTTCAACTCATCTACCACCATAGAATACTCTGCCGCAACAACATCCTCCAAATGGAAACAAATACTGTGATCAATTATAATGATTTTCTGGCGATGACACTAAGTCCACCCATGAAAGGCCTCAAGGGCTCAGGGATAAGGACAGATCCATCTTCTTGTTGGTAATTCTCAAGCAAACATATAATCATCCGTGGTACTGCACAAGCTGTTGCATTTAATGTGTGAACAAACTGTGGTGGAGCAAGATTGCCTTTAGATTTTTTGGCACTTGTCACCTGTGCTTCTGATACAGGACGATACCTTATTCCCAAACGACGACTCTGATAATCTGTGCAATTTGAGGCGCTTGAGATCTATCACAATAAGAAGGCTTAACAAGTTATATTGAAAACCACATGATTTTTGTATTAGGGAATATGATGAAGTCGCTAATCATTGCTAACAAATATGTAAGAAAACAAAATGCAGTATTCTCTTACTGCAAGCAACAATAACAGTATCTACAGGTGACAGAGATCATATCAACAGTTAAAACAAATTAAAAACTCCAGATATATATTATATTTATAATAAGGTCTGTGCTGAAATTATTTTAATATTTTCTTGAACTTTTTAATTTGATTAGCCATGCTTCCAGGCACTGCACTCAATTCAAGCAAGAATCTCAGCCCAAGGGCCATAAAAAGTGTAGAGATGTGTATTGCAAGATCGAAAAGGAAAGAGCTGTTACAGTACCTCACCAAATCGTTCTAAACCAGGCATCCATGCCTCCACATCAAATTTCCGATAAGCAGGTGCACCTAAATCTGCAGAGGCCATATCCAAAGTTCTGCATAGAAGCTTAGTTATTAGAATAAATACAATAATGGAATCATGTTAAACAATGAGAAAGAGTGTAATAATGAAAAGTGAAAAGTAGTTGCACTCACTTAAAGTGCAATCCTAGGGATGAGAAGAGGTCTTCTTCGATTTTAATCAGCTCTTGGTGGTAATGTTCACTCTCTTCGGGGCGGCAGAAAATAAACATCTCAACCTTGCTGAACTGGTGAACTCGATAAAGACCCCTGCTCAGTAGCAATTATGATCAGAAAAGGTAGAAAACCAAATATTTAAAGACATTGACATTAGTGTGCACTATAAGACATTCAGAATAGGAATTTCAACTGGTTAAATAAACTTAGTAAAGTTCAATCTAATACATGCAACAAAAGAAAGTATTCAATGGTTTATATTCCCTTATATTTTAAAAAATATTGATAATTATTAAGGGGGTTCAAATTCATGCTCAAATCAATAGCTAGGAAACGAAAATGTTCGAACCTTGTTGCAGTGCCAGCAGCACCAGCCTCGGTACGGAAGCAATGAGAAAATGCCACATATTTTAAAGGTAAGAATGAGTCAGAGAGTATAGAATCCATATGAAGGCCACCAACAGGAATCTCTGCAGTGCCGATGAGGCATTGGTCACTGTTATCGATGGAATAAATCTGTTCAATGATTGGCAAGAACGTCAACAGACGCTATGAACTTCAATCATCTAATTAAAAACAGGAAACAGAAGGAAATTTTAGGAAAAATTAAATGATTATGCCAATATCTTGCATCATGAGACTAGGTTGGAAGCCGTGTTGTGATTATCATTACGACCTTTGCAGTCCTTAACTCTAGTAAAATATAAAACAAGATGGAGACGGAAGGACTAAATGAACACATTCTTTTAACAGAGGTACAATAGTCTGTCAAGATGGTTGGAAAAAATGCTTGTCAGGAGCTGACTCTTATATCCATGATCATGAAGCTCAAGAACAGTTTAATAGCAGATGTTGAGAAAGAGAGCATTGCTAAGAGATACACACTCACAAACCTGGGTATTATTTGCACGCGGTTGGAATCCGCATTTTTCAACAACAGAGGATCGCACAATTTCAGGGGTTGTTAATGGAGTAAAGCCTCTCTTCATCACTTCAGAGAGTGTCCAATTTAGAAGAGCCATCTCTAACAAAACTGCTTCATTTTTCAGGTAGTAGAACTTTGACCCACTGACCTGTGAAGCATCATGTTAGATATACATCCAAGACAAACTGAAGTCAACTGCAACTTATATCCTAGTTCTTCTTCTGATGATCTAAACTTCATCAAGATTAAAATAAAAAGGAATAAATTACCATCAAAGTTAGAACTTAAAATGAGGTCTTAATATTGTATACAAGAACAGTGATAGAGATGAAGCATTTAACTTTAGAAAAGTTCAAGACCTCGTCAATTTCAGGTCATATACAAAACCATTCTTGGCTACATTCACATAAGAGAATCTGCTACCTCAACGCATGCATTCATTTCCTGGAAAATAATAAGAGGTGCTACTAATTTAATATATTCCAATACCATTTCATGTTCATAGTGCAGCATTTCACATATAACCATACAACTCAAAATGACACCGGACTTTGCCAAGCGCCAAATAAATGATGCTTTAATGCCTTAAATTAATCTAAGTATACCTCTGCAGCTGCATCAAAATCAAATAGATCAAGCTCCTTCCCCAGTTGGAGATGATCCTTGACCGGAAAGCTGAAATTTGGAGAACTGCCAACCTAAAATGTTACACATTCACAATAATTAATATTTTGAGGAAAATAAATTAATGCCTGAACATCATCAACAACCAACTTATTTCTTCCAGAAGAAAAAAGGAAGAAATTTGTAATAACTGAAATACCATTTTCCTTATGGTGGAACAATCCTCCCCTCCTATAGGAACATCAGGATGTGTCATGTTTGGTATACACTGTGCTTCCTGCTGAAGCTCATCATTAAGCTCCACTAGGTCGTCTTCCAAAGCAGCAAGTCCCTCCTTCAAATTCTTCCCTGCATACAAAAAGCGTCAGTTTTAAGAAGTTTACCCAAAATGCCAGTTGAGTGAAAAATAGCACCAAAAGTACCTTCCTCGATCAACCTTTGACGCTCAGAGGGATCTAATTTTCCTTTCATTCTGTTAGCAACTGCATTTCTTTCTCCACGAACCCTCTCAACTTCCTGCTATCTGTAAGAAACAAATTAGCCAAGCCATTGAGAACAAAGAGCTGAAGACATTACACCAATACCCATCTTTCAAGCATTTAATCTACGGTTGGTTGCTTATATTTAACATAATCTTAAATTTTTTTGTTTCAAATGAATAAACTTCTCTATAAACATTTGTAAGAGAAAAAAAACTCTGAAGGTGAAATGAGTTGAATTTCTCTCATGAGCTAAAACCATCTTATGTACCTCAATTTTTGGTGAAGTTGGACGAAAGAGCTATAAAAGTTAAGAGCATAAATTGATATTAGTTTATAAAAGAAACTCAATTTATTTTTCCTTCTTGTTTTTTTAAGAGTGAACCATCAATTTCACCCCTAGACTATTATTACTCTCGTCTATATAGTCTAAAGTAGAACAAACTATCTAACTTTGGGAAGTGTTTGAAATCGTATTAAGGGCCTTTATGGACAAACTTTTCTATAAAACACTCATAGTAGATGGGAAAAAAACAAACTTCTCCATAACCTAAATTTAGCTCATACATTAGTTTTTTCTCCTAAAAGTACTTATGAACAAACTTGTCCAAAGAGGCTTTAAGTAAGTAGTAAAAAATCCTTAAGTTAGTCCCTTAACGTACGACGAACTAAAGGGACAAATATCAATATTTCAAGGGATTACTTAAACGAATTTATTCCTTTATGAACCACTCAAGAAAGAGAGTAATGTTTGGAGGACAAAATTCATGGTTTATTCCTCGTGTAAGCATAATAAGAGAACTTTATACAAATACAAGCCACGAAATAAGCTCAACAAATTCACCCGTTATCCTTGCTCTACGTGACTGAGAAACAGCAGGTATTCATCAATGAAGAACAAGACATTGTATGGACTGCATATTACTATATTTCAATCTATTCAGAATTGGTTGTTAAAAGAAGAGGAAAAAGATCGAAGAGAAACGTAACATGACATAACCTTCTGAAGAGTAAACATTTTGTCATAAAGGTGGAGAACAAGATCCAAATCAGCGTCAGAGTTACGGTTCCTTAAGTTGGCAGCAACAGCTTCCTTGTTGTCCTTTATCCACTTGAAGTCTATCGTGGCCTTCCATTGAGGCTTCACACCTGCAAGACCAAATTGGTTTTTATTATTCAGTTCCACTGGTAAAGTGAAAGAGAAGAAACTCTGACACTGACCCTGGTCTTGAGGGGCCTTAGTGGTAGCTGTTTGAACGATTGCAGAAGAGAGAGCGTTGATGGGGCGTGGCAATGGAGATTTGTGGAAAGAAAAGGTTGGATTTTTAAAAGGGAAAAGTGGGGAAGAGAAAGTGGGAATTGAAGCGAGTTTCAGAGTTGTATGGTTCGAACAAGAACAACCGTGTAAACCCGTCATCATCTTCTTCTCTGCTTTCCAGAGTCTGTGGCAGAGCCTAACTTTCCATTTATCCTCAATTCATCTATTCATCTAAACAAAACAAACCAAAATCTAAATTTGTATTTGAGTTCAAATTAAATTCCCACTCCTTAATGTAATTTCTCATCACAACAGTTACTGAAATAAAAGTTTAATTGCAAAAAAAAATTACCATAGAAAAATGTTATATTTAAGTTTTTCCTGAAAAAACATGAAAATGAAAAATCATATGTAAATTGTAAGGTTTTTAGGTGAAAAGAAAAATAAATGATTTTGCCATTTGAGTATAAAAAAATATCATTACTATTATTATGTTGGATACGAATATCTTTATTTAATTTTTAATTATACATACATGTATCTGAAAAATGTCTTTTTAAACTAAGAATTAAGAAGCATCTATTTGTTTAGGACGAGGATTATTCAAACCAACTATTTATTAATAGTAAAAATCACTGAATTGGGAATGTTTTTGAACATATTAAATTGTCACATAATAAATATTTCATCTAAGTACTTAGGAATGAGTGTGGGGTGAAATTCAAAGAAATAAAGCTTTTGGGTGTGGGAAAAGGAAGAGGATGAATCATACACACCAAAGTCAGGTTGCAGATCAATCAACAATATAAATATAATATGTAATTTTTCCTTCAACATTTACCATAAATATTATTTACCTATTTTAAAATAAATTGTTTTGTAGAATTTCAGTTTTTTCATACTTTTTAAAAAAATAACTTAGTATAATTGGGGCAATGTTATTATAAGGGCACCATTATATTTATTGTTCTGTTATGCCGTCACCCTTGTCAATAAATTAACTTTAATTAATGGATATGTCATTTGTTTATATGGGATTATAATAAGGTTGTTACCATCAATTTGATAAAAAAAAAGTATATCAACTAATTCTTTAAGAGAATAGACCAAATTGAAAACATTATAAACAATTCAATGGAATTAAAATAATCATCATAATTATAAGAAGAAAAATTATTAAACCAAACATTTACAGGCAAATTAAATTTGAATTTGTTCATAAGAATTAAAAAGTATTTTTATTTAAAATTAAAACAAAAACTTATAAAACCAAAATCAGAACACAACCATTCTACATTATTTAAATCATATTTAAGCCGAAATTTGCATAAACAAATTACAGTATATATAATAAATATTGTTGAATTTATTGGGGTTAATGAGATGTCTAACGGGATTATAAAATTTTAATGATCTTAAATGAAAAACTTAAAGCCCAAACTGTGTTGAATACGATAAGTCCAAAAAAACACTCTCTGCATCTCAAAAGTGTTGTTGTGAGATTGGCTAAGCAGCATTCTCTTTTGGTGAGGGATTATGAAGTAACCAAAAAAAACATAAAATGAAGTAAAACGAAAAAAAAAAGATTTTATCACAAAACCTTTCTGGATTTAATTTTATTATAAAGAAAATTGTTTACTTCAGTGAAAATAAACACATCTCTCAACCAACATTTCTAAAATGTCCCCATTTTTGCTACTGCTAATATGGGCTAACATATTTTTGCATTAATAGGTTGTAGTTGGTCTCATTTTGTACTGTACCAAAATATATTTAATGAAATGAAAATTAGGGTTTTCCAAAATGTACATCCAACCCACATCCAACTCACCCAATCCAGCATTGCACCCTTTTTTATGTGATCACTTTACTGGATTTTAGTCTCCAAGTTTTGTTTCCACCTAGTTACTAAGGATAAGGAAATGGTGGAAAAAATGTTTTCATGCATTAATCAAACATTTTGTTGTGGCATGAATACAAGGAGTCTGTCAAAGAACTTCTAGTTGTTCCTATCCTTTTTCACATACTATTCGTGTCAAGTATCTGCACTCACTTTCTGCGATTCGTCTCTTTCTCCGGTAGCTTCAATCCTTCCCCCATGACTAAATCCTTCTCCGTCGGCTTCAATCCTTCTCCGCGTGCTGTCTCACAGTCTTCTCTGCGCGCTGCCTCCTCACAGTAATCACACAAAAAATGGTGCAATGCTACTGAGTTGGGTGTGGATTGGGTGCACATTTTAAAAAATCCTAATTTTCATTTCATTAGGGGTATTTTGATATTTTTCTTTATTCAAGCAAAAAAATTATATTTTTTAATAGTTTTTTAATGTTGAGGGTTTTGTTTTGCTTTCTGCATCCCATACTAATATAAAAGGACTCTGAAAAACTTGTTTTAGAAACCATCTCATATATTTTAAAAAACTTATCATGGAAAGAATTTCATATGTTCTAAAAATCTTATTCGAGAACTCTTGTTTTGAAAATTTTGTTCTATAAAATTTATTCTGGAAATTCTAAAAAACTTGTTTCTAGAGATTTTCAGAACAGATAATGTAAAAGTCACTATTACGAAAGGTACAATGGTCATTTTAGAGTTGTGGAAGTGTAGTTAGTAATTATAGAGGTACGGGACGTAAAAGGTTGACCTTGAGTTAGGTACGATTGGATTGTTTAAAATTATAACTTCTATTAGCCCAAAGACTGTTAGCAACCTATATTATTATCTTCTACTGCAATTTAAATATATTATTTGGACGTAGTTGACTTGTTTATTTTTATCTGTATTTAACTGTTAAATTTGGATCTGATTTTATAATTTTTAATTGGGCAGTTTAAAATTAAAATTGTAAAAAAACAAATATATTAAAAAATGAAAAAATAGAAGTGATAAAAAAGTACATTAAATACTAAATAATATCAAATGAATAAAAAAATGTATAAATGCAACATACAACAAACACAATTTATCATTATTCATTATCATTTCTCACCCTCATTACTCCACGACATAAACTTTTATTGGCATACAAAATGTTGGATTTTGCCTCCTATATCTCCATACTTTTTAAAAGAATCATATATATATATATAATAGTGACTTTTGAATTATTTATTTCATACAAAAATTGGAACAAACTTTCCATTCCAAAAAGTATGACATACTTTTCAATTTCTGAAGTATATGAAGTGATTTCCGGAAAGAACTTAAATAGAATAATTCTTTTGGAACGAGCTTCCAAAATAAGTTTTTATAACAAATATTTTAAAATATATAAGATGATTTTTAGAATATGAATTTTGAAATAAACTTTCTAAAATATATATGAAATATTGTTTGAAATGAGTTTTCTGGAACAAATTTTTCATTAGATTCAACATTTTATTCTCTCTCTTTTTTTTCTGTCAAATAGAACACTAGAAAATGGAGGTATAGTAATCATGGAGGTGCAGGGAAGAAGAAGACACAAAGGAGATAATCGCTATAGTGGTGGGAGCGAAGTGTGCAGGGTGCGAGAGTGTTTTGTCTTTTTGCTATTAATGTAGGAGTGGATAGTAATCATGGAGGTGCAGGAAGCAAAAAATCCGAAATGTTAATCCATGAATCGTCAACAAATAGATGGAGAAGCCCACTACAAGGTGTTTCTTACTGCACCCCAAAACTTTTCTCTTTTACACCCCATCATTTCCAGAAAATACTATTTTACCTCTTTTAAAAATGATTTCCAGATTACTTTTTCAGAATGTTTCAAGAACATACTTTCCGAATAACATTTTATAAATTTCATATTTATCATTATGAAAGTCAAACAAATGTATTCCAAAAAATATATTTCAGAATGATTTTTTTGTCTTGAAGATTTCCTATTTTGGAAATATCTTTTGCTTACACAACATCCTTATTTTGGAATTATCAAAAACTATTAAAGGTAATATGGATATTTAGTAGAATGTTGGTGTGCAAGAAGAAACACCCCAACTACAGGATAGTGTGTTTGGGTTGGTTCCTATAATTGTTGGCAGTTTCTTCCTGCACCCCTACATTATTCTTCCTGCACCCCTACAATATTATGCAAATACCAAAATTTCCCTATTATTTTATAAAAACTCTAAAATGCACTTAAACTGTATTTATTTTTTTGCATTATGGATTATGAAATCCGAAATTTTTTTGGATTGACACTTCTGTTAAAATTTCGGATCCACCAATCCGTAATTCAAAATATGCATTTCACATTCAAAAATCCATCACTCAAAAAAAGCATTCCGGATCTACCAATCCATAACAGAAATATGCATTCCGGATTCAGAAATCCGTAATTCAAAAAAAAGTATTCTAGATCCATGAATCCGTAACAGAATTAGGCTTCCAGATTCAACAATCTGAAAATCAATAATTTATGCAAAAATTGCTTCTGGAACACCCCCTCATCCGGAAAAAAAATACTCATTCCGGATTGATGAATCCGTAACACATTCCCAGATCCCTATTTCCGGTAATCACGGTGTCCTTTTTCAAATTAAAGATTAAGGCTAGTTTCGGGATTTAGAAAATTGTGGGGGTGCAAGAAGAAAATTGTAGGGGTGCAGGAAGAAGAAGCCATAATTGTTTGCCATCATTACTCCCATGGTCAAAGCTTATCTTTGACTTTAATTTTTTCTGCCAAATAAATGTAAAATAGACTCCTTTATTTATTTATTTACTGGGTCATTTTTTTTCCATTGGAATTGGCCCACCATGATGAATTTAGTTTATGATAGGATAATGGTAGGTTTTGGATAGGATAGGATGGATGGTGATATCACAACTTGAATAAGTTGGCAAAACCTGAAATCGGATCATCCATCGTCTTCATTTCATACCTCAATTCTAAAACGTAACACGCAATACAAACTCACCTATTTGGATAATCAAGTTTATAAATGAAAGCTAAGTTTATAAATTCATTTTTTAATTAAGTTCAATCCAAATTGATTTTTTAACTAAAATTTGACTACACACTAAAACTCTGTTTGATTCAGAAGTTTCACTAGTACTAGTGCACTCAAACGAAAAGATACATGTCTCTTGATAAATTAGTGTCAACTAAAGTTCTGAAAAAAAACCATGCACTACGTTGCATTCTTCTTGTTTTCTGCTATGAGTTTTGCAATACTTGGTGGGAAAAAAATAACCTTGTGAAACCCATTAAATAGACTTTTGAATGTTTTTAATTTGATTTTTTTAAATAACTCTTTGCAGTTAAATTAATGATGAAGACGATGTTGTACTGCACTTCATATCTGTGGTTCATAATAAGTATTACTCTTATCAATAATTAAACTTAAAATGTTAACGTGTAATTGGTTATTCATATTATGTGTAACTGTTGTAAGGTCGATTTTATTTTATTAATTTGAAGATTAAATTAAAAACTTTAACTTCTGCATTTTTTTTTAAGAATATAGTTTTAATTGAATAATTTTATTTTTTTACTGGCATATAGAAAAAAATGTCATTTTTAATATAATAGTAGATTTATTTCGATTTAAAGTTATCAATAGTTTCTATAATAAGTGATTTTTTTCTCGATTACATTAAATAACTAAGAAAGTACATTTTATAGAATACTCGAATTTTCGGTATTGATACTGCATAGGCTTCATATTTTTTAATACATTTTCTTTATATTGTCAGAATATTATATTATTATTTTTAATAATTCAACTAATTGAATGTTTGATTCAGTATTTTCTTTTTCTGAAAAATTCACGTCAAATCAAAATTGAGAAATATAACTTCTACGTCTTATCAATTTTTTTACTTTAAAATTTTAACGTATACGTGATGGACGTTTAAACAAATGTGCCATAAAAGTATTTATTAATAACGCGAAAATTCTATCAGACTAAGCATAAAAAAATAACTTTATATTCCTATAAACTTAACTAACAATTTCCTTTTAAAATAATTATTGATCTTGAAAACTTAATATAGGATTACTTTGAGATAACATATATTATTGGGTGTTAACGATTTTATCACGGGTGTTTATGAATCATGTCCACAGTTTAAGTATTTCTAGTTACTCTACCATGACTAACTTATTAATATTTTGTTTCAAAAATTTTAAATATATTTTGAAAAATAGTTTAAAACTGAATAAGACTATATTAATTACTTTTTAAGATGCTCAACTTTAAGAATTGGCATAACTTTAGAGATAATTAGTTATCTTTTTTTATAATTGACTTTCAGTTATATAATAAGATATAAATGGTTGTTTGAGGATTGTTTAGTATTTAACTTGCAAAGATAATTTATTATTATTTGAAACTATCAATTAAGTGGTTTATGATAGATTTTCATATTTACTTGAGAATAATATAATTTGTTATTACTTAAAAAGTTTATTAACTTTATTTGTGGAAGTACATAAGCAAAGTTTTTTTCAATCAAATACATTAATAATAAATTTTAAAATAATTAATTACATTATTACTTTAAAGAAGAGTTTTAAGATTATTCCAAGATTTTGAAGAGAAATATTATTAAATAGCTTCAAGGTAATCTTAATATGTTTTATCTAAAAAAAAATCTTTGTACTTGATATTTTAGAATTTTTTCACATTAGAATTAATATCATTCCAATGTTTTTCTTTCAAATTATCCTGTAATATGTAGGTTTCGTGTTAAAGTGTAATAGGTTTTTACATAATAACTTTTTTAAAGGTTTTCAAGAAAATGTATATGGTTTTTTAATCTATTTCATTATGAATGTGAAATGAGTATATAACTTTATTTTTCAAAGAATAGATGTAACGAGATTTCTAGATAATTATCATACACAAAAACAATGCAATTATTATCTTACACAATACAAAATTAATACAATTATTATCATACATAATAGTGTTGGGAATCCCTCATTAATTTAATGAGTATCATGACTAATGAATCTTTCAATGATGATCATTCCAAAGTTTTGAAATTATATCTCTCTTAGAAACTATGAAGTTCAACCTAGAAAGTTGTAGATGATATTGTCAAGGTATCTTGAAAATGTGATAAACATTAATTATCCATTATCTCTTTATGAAAAAATCTTCATCTCCTTATCTATATAAAAGGGAACTTGTGAAGAGAAATGCAAGCAATTGAGAAAAGCAATATAGAGAGAAAAGGAGAGAATAAATATCCCCCATAGTGTGAGATTAGAAATGTTAGTGAGATGCTAGAGAGACTTTGTATTCCATAGAGTGAAATAAACAAATATTGTAATCTCACTTTCATAGTGGAGACTTTTTTTGGATTAAGTCCCATGAGTTTTACTTTCCAAGCTGAGGAGGTTTTTCTATGTTAAAAATTATCGGTGTTATTTTTATTTTGTTCTATTTTCTTTGGTTTGTTTATTGCTTCTGCAAGTGTCCATTTTATATCTACAACAAAGAGGGAGAATTAGTTCTGATTTTCCTAACAAATACACTATATATATTCATTGATAAGATAAGAGTATGCATAACATATAAAAAGTATATAAACTATAAAATAAATGTTTATTAATATGAGATTGTATTACAAGATACACTGTTTATATTTATACGTACTATAAAACTATTTCCTTTACTAATTTATCCTTGGAATTATAAAGCATCCCTTTCAGTTGTCAAAACATTTGTTCATTGTAACATAACACAATCAGGCCAAACAATTGACAAACATAGAATAAACTAACAATTTAAAAATAACAACTCACATTATGTAAGTACACATAATCACATCATTTTAATGCATATACATCACATCATATATAATAAATAACATGCAATAAAAACATCTTTTGAAAGACACAACTACTATGCTTGAACTCAGAGACTAGCACCCATGAGTCACATTGTAGTGAACCACTTTGTCAGTACCCCAACTATCCTACCATTCTACCCACACGGTAGGACTAGTGTTGAGCCTACCCTAGTCATTGTAGCCTCAGAGCATGCCTCCAGTATCCCTCCATTGACTCATTACCATCTAGTACCTTAGTCTACATGATCAGGACACTAGTGAAACTTGGAATCACCGCAAGATTATACCTCCTCGGATACCATACATCTCATTAACAAATTTTAATAGATTATGGACATCAATCCTTAGCTCTATTCGGTCTCTCACACACAAGCAATAACAAAGTGTATGGGCACCAAATTCTGTCTTTACTCGATCTTACATCACTTACCTCGAAGTACAAACACATAACTATCCAATAATATTTCAGTTTCACCTTGATAGAACAAAAAATGTGCAATAATTATGCTTGATTTTCACTTGAACGAGAATTTGGTCGTTTGAGCGAAAATTTACCCGAATTGATTATCTTTCTATTAGATTATTTTTGTTTGAGTTATTTTTTCAAAACATTTTTCACTTGAGCAAAAATTGAATCATTTCGGGCATCTCAACATTACCATCTTTTTGCTTCAGCGAAAATAGGTCTGATGCCAAATGTTCCCAAAGAGGAAACTTGTATTTTCACTCCAACAAACAATTTTTTTCACTCTTAAGATCATCAATAAACAACGAGACAATGACTTAAACATTCAAAATAGTGTAGAAGCAAGGTTTCAAGCAAGCATAACACATTACAATCATCGTTGAGTATTATCAATCAAATAATATTTGCAAAAAAAGTTTTCTATATTTATTGTTTTCATAGTTTTCTATATTACGCAATTATTTAAAAATCGATAAGTTTTTTTACATAATTTTTTACAATTCAATTATTATTTTAAATAATTGATTATATACTTAACATAATCTATTATTATTATGTTCAAGAAAAGAAAAAAATAGTGTTAAATGTAAATTTGTTCAAGATTATCTTAGAGATTGATTAGTGTTTTACATTTAATCACTTTAAGACACTTGAATATGCAATCATCATAAAAATGTAATCATAATAATTATGAGTAGTGCCAACAATTCCCTTGTAGTTAATACATGTTTAGAAATATTCTAATACTTTCTTTTTGTGGCTAGATTTATATAAATGTATAGATAAAAAATATATTATGGTATTTAATTTATAATTGTGTGTTAGATTTTATTGAATATGATTGGCTAGGTGGTGATTGACCTAAATTGTGAGTCTAAGTTTTAGATTTGATATAAATGACGAAATCGAGTAATATATAAGAAAAATAAAATTCACAAACTTATTGTCTTAAGGTTTTGAGTTAGAGATGATGTCAATTATTATGTGACTTTGACTTGTGTCTCATTGTTATTGAATTTCCTAACAAATTCTCTTTTGAAACACCTATCATTTGTAAATTATTTTGTAAATTTAATATGAATGATAGACAAAATTGTGGTTGTATAAAAGATATATAATAAATATGAATTTGAAACATGAATAATTTTTTTAATTAGATTATATTAACTTACCGTGCTTGTGATTTATTATGAATGCGATAATTGTAGTTAGTGAGATAACCTACAATATTAGATATTAGGTGATTATTTCAAATTAAGATATTATGAAATTTTTAAATATTTATGTACATATATATAGTTTGTAAAAAAAATTGTTTCAATATTTTGTAATTAATTATATTTTTAATTTATTAAGAATGTATATGTTAATTATATTTATAATATTATGCATGCTTATGTTGATTATATTTATAATATATACTAGGTATATTAGATTTATTAGGATGGAAAGAAAGAATTTGCATTTAGTATCTAAGATCGTTGTCAATACATAATTATTGCATTATGAAGACTAATTAACCTCTAACACGTGCCATGTTGGCAAATAGAAAACCTCTAAGACTAATTATCCTTGGATTTTACTTTTAGGTTTCTTTCCGTCTTAGAAGTGTGCTATCAGCAGTACTCTCCTAACTTTATTTTCCACTTATCTCCCTAGTTTTCTTCTTTTTAGATTGTGGTTTATGTCCTCATCCTAAATTATATATTATAATTGCTAACCCTTTAACTAAACTCAATTAAACTCAATGTATCATTTAATTCAAAAAAATAAAAAACATATCATTTTTTTTATGGAAGTAACCCAATCATTACCAGAACTAAATGGCAGAAATAAAGAATACCTGCAATATATAACTGCTGCAAATAAGGTAAAATTTTGTGCATATTAATATTCCAAGTTTAAACAACCACAACTATTTATTCTTAGATCGTAGTTTAGTTATATGTCATGAATCCTCTTGAATTTTAAGCGGAATTTAGACTTGAATCTATAAATATTTTATGTTTCTAAGACATTTCAGTCAGTTTTTTTATTAATTAGAATTTTTACCACACACACACATATATATTGAAATTTCTTTTTATACGATGTTTAGTTAAGTGTATTATTTTGGACTGGTTTGTTTTTGAATTAAGTAATTTTTAAAATAATCACTTATTTTTAAAAATAAATAGAATTGTCTTATTAAAATAAGTAGAAGATATCTATTTTAAAATGATCAAATTATCAGAAACATCAAAAAATAAATTTGCTTATTTTATTAAATTAGAACTTTTATAAGAAAAAACTAAGCACAAACAAAGGCACCCTTTATCTTAAACCTAATTAAAAAGATTTTAATATTTCATAGTAAAATATATAATATAAAAAATATAATAATTTAAACTAGATAATATGATTAAAATAATAGAAATGAAGTATTATAAAAGTTCAAAATTAATTAAAAAACTAATTTATAAATATCTTAATCATATTTTTATTAATAAAAATAAATTATTTTTAATTATGAAAACCATTTAAAGAGGTTGATTTTCGTTCTTTTATATTTATTAATTATTTTAACAAATAATTTTATAAAACACTTTTAATTCAAGATGACACTATTAAGGGTGACAAACAAACTAATTTGGTTTCTTTTGACATGAATTTGGTTTCTTTTGAACTAATTTCTCATTATATATCAAGGTTTTAACTACTAATATTATAGATTATAGATTAGTCTATAAAAGACTAATAGAGATTAATTTAAATTATAAAGTAGTAAGTAGCTAAAACATTGGTATCTAATGATTACATACCAATTTAAAAACTATTTTATAAATTTTTTTAATAATATAAATAATTTTAGATACCAATAATTTTTTTAATTTAGTTAAATAGTAACTAACTATTTTTAGTCTCTAAAATTAGTTTCTATTTAGTGATTTTCTTGTAGTGGTTGAACTTACTTTACATTACAAGAAAATAATGAAATATAAACTAATTTTAGAAACAAAAAATAATTAGTTGCTATAGTGACTAAATTAGAGATCATTTTAGAAACTAAAAAATAATTGGTTTATAAATTAGTTTCTATTATTGTTAAATAGTTTCTAAATTGGTATATAATTAGCTACCAAAGTTTTAACTACCAATTATTTAGATTCTAAATTTGGTAACAAAAACATTGGTTGCTAATTAGATATCAATTTAAAAACCATTTAACAATAATACAAACTAATTTAGAAACCAAAATTTTTCTAGTCTCTAAAATGGTCTCTAACTTAGTCACTATAACAAATAATTATTTTTAACCTCTAAAATTGGTTTTTATTTCATAATTTTCTTGTAGTGTTAATAGAGAATTTGATCGAATTATTTTGCTCTATTCACTCTCAAGCAAAATTATTTTCTCTAAAACTAAAAAAATTGTTTTTAAAAGGTTGTTTGATGGTTGCTTATCGTTTTAATTAAATTATATGTAAATTTTAATTATATGTATTCGAAAAATTGATTTTATGTGTTTGTGTGATTTTTTTTAATATTTTTGAATTGTTTTAAAAATATCTAAAAAATTTGCGCGATTGAATGATATACTGATGGGTAATATGAACCATGTAGAAATATAATCGAAACATAATATTTTAAGAAAAGAAAATATCGTTTTGAGATTGTTAGGATGTGTATGAATTATGGATTTGTCTAGAATGAGGTATTGTACACCCTACTGGGATATTGAAATTATATAAAAGGAGATTATAATGTTGTGAGAGTCGAAGGAAGTTCACATGGGGTGACTTAATTCATCATGTTTATACATAGATGTGTAGAGAGATGTCACAATGAGGATAATATGATACACATGCATATCTTTGAATCTAAATTAATACACAAATATTTTAAAAATAGAGTCAAATGTCTATGTATGTATGTGAGTGAATTTCTGACACGAGTAACACAAAATACAGGTTATTTGTAGATACTTGATTATTTAGTACATTGTGATTAATGAAGTGTGATGATTCATATGTTTGTGATTGTAATTTTAAAAATCTAAAAATCTCTAACTTACCCTATTTTTTTGTTTTTGTTTTAAAATTTGTGGTGATTATGTATTGCATGAGAGCATATGATGTTGCTGGTGGAAGAACTTCATAAGGAAGATGAAAATTTACCTTTTTATTTTAATATTTTATTTTGATATAAATATATATAATTATCTTTTGAATTTGGTTTTTAGTAAACCTAAGAAGTTTTGCATAGTAAGTATCTAAATAATTATGTATTTTTTTAATAGGTTTTCATAAAATTTGTCTATCTTGAATGATTACATCTGCATATAAAGTTTGAATTAATTTTTAATATATTCAAACTTTAACAAAATTATGATAATTGAAACTATTGTAAATTTGGATAGACCAATAATAATGTCTTTCTGTTTTACTTTCTTTATTTTCACTTCTTCATCCATTTTTTACTATATGTAATATTATTTTTTTATGTTATTAACTCTTTAATAGAGTGAAAAATAAAACTTCCAGAAATTTTATTACTCAATAAAAAAGACAATTTACTCTAACGTACAACTTTTCTTACAAATTGGTGGTTAGATTTTGTTAATCAATGTCCCAATATGATTATGAGCTAATCTCTAATATTTATGAATTCAATACATGGAATTATCTCTGAATATTTGTGAATTAACTAGTAATGTCTTTTTAAATCTAAACCCATTCACATGATAATAAAAGACTAAACAATAGAAACGGAATAACAAATGAAGTTTTTGAACAAACATTTATTTGAAAGCGACGAGCAAACCCAACGTCATTGTCAAAACATTCAAAAGAAATAGTGACATATAAGAATGAATATAAAAAGGAAGAGAGAGGAGAAGCTAATTAATCAGTGACATGTTTGAGATTCCAATGCTCCACCCCTCTAACAAGCAAGCAGAAACAAACAAGAAATATATACAAAAGTTTTGCTTTTTTCTTCTCAGTCAAAAGTCTCCAGAAGCCAAGTTCATAAAAGATGAAAAAACACTACCATGACATAAGGCTGGAAAAAGTTACCCACTGATATTTTCCCAACCTAAGTTTATTAATCATTTGCCTACTCAAATGAAATCAATCCATGATGTGGGTCATATACCATAAAGATTAAACACTACACTCCTGTCTGTTCTGTCTCTGCCAACCAAAGATTATTCAGACAAAAAACTTTATATTAACATTTTTATCTCAAAATAAACAACTATGAATATCATATTCTTTTTAGGTTTAATTCGTAAAACTGATATATACTTCACATCAAATAAAATACAACTTTATGCAATTACTAGCAAGATGATTCACAATAATATTATTCAAAAGTTTATTTTTCATATACATCCATATAAACATTTGTAGATTATCTAATTAGAATTTGTTTGAATTAAGTTTTTTTAATTTAATGTGTATATTCAAACTTTAAATAATTTGGTCTTTTCTTCGTAGAAATTTAGATATTAAAGGATACAGATACCAGAGTTATAGAAGAGGATCTTAATATTAATTGAGTGTTTTTTCTAATGATCAGTTTCTGTTTATAGAAAAGAATAATTGGGTGTCTTTTCTAATTATCAGTAGATGAATAACATTTATTTTTACTCTTTTGTTCATATCTGTTCTATTTTGTAATATTAGATATAAGATAATAAAAGTATGTAATAATAAATATTGTTTAAAATAAAAGTTTATCTTTGCATAAGTTACTCACTTTCATCATTATTAGTGTAATTATCATAAAAAATAGTTAATAACTTTCAAGTTACAAAATAATAACAAGTTATATTATTCTATTCACATTTCATACTCTTAATATTAACATCAATTACTTTTTAATCAATATATAATCAACTTAAATATTTATTTATTTTATATGCAAAAGTTCATTAGTATCACTTGTTACATCTCACAAGACCTCTCGACACCTATCATACTAGCTACTTTGTGAATTGAATTTAGAATGAGTCTCTCGTCCTACTATTTTTCTTTCGACACCTATCATACTAGCTACTTTGTGAATTGAATTTAGAATGAGTCTCTCGTCCTACTATTTTTCTTTTCGACACTAAATCAAAGTTAAGGAATACTATTTACTCATGTGATAGAGTAAATTTCTATGACTTACTAAAAGTTATTGTTCACCTCACATGTATATGAACCTCTTTCAACTCTTATTTTTTACTACGTGAACCTGATAAACATTAGAGTCATGATCATTCCTTTATCGACATATTCAAATTCAATACATTCACTACATAACGTATAATGTTACTTTATTGAAAAACACCATCATCAACCTTAAATTATATTAATTAATGTTTTACAACTACATTTTCTACACATTATTCATCTAATAAAATCCAACAAATCAATTAATCATATCATTCAATATTTTCTATACAAATATATATAATAATCATACTTATTTAATTACAACATCACATTCTTTTAAAGTTGTTTATTTTGTTAGGATTTTTGTTTGAGTATAATTTTCTTCGCTATAGCGAGAATTACCCTTGAACAAAGTAAACCTAAAACCTCGCTTGAGTAAAAACGAGTTGTTCCAAACATCTTTCATTTAGAATATTTTTGTTTGAGTGAAAATCACCTCAAATTGAATCCCCTTCATTGATGTATTTTTGCTTTAAGCGATCAAAATATTGCTTGACAAATGCATAAACTAGAAACCTATATAATAAGTGAGACCTAATAATTTTATTTTTTTTAACTTAACAAGGATGAAATTGATTTAAACTTACTACATTTTACATCCTATTCAAAATATACATAACATATAACAAAACTAAATTCAAACATAGGTAAGGTTTTTCATTTTTAAGTTTTATATTTATTTTAAAACTGCTAATTGTTTCCACCAAACCAATGCATATCTTCACTCCACTTCAACAATCTAACACATTAACATTATTACATTATTCTCCCACAAAAATTCATTATATTGATCAAGTGATATCATGAAGTTTAGATCCAACAAGTCTTTATTTAATATAAGAAACTTAAACATATTAACTCTTCAAATTAAAAAGTACAATCCTATGTTAACTTAAATTAATCTTTACTCATCAAATTACATATGGTATCACGTATCTTTATACAATGTAACATATGAGTGACAAAAAAAAAAATGAGTAAAAAAATTATTTTAAATACAAATTTAATTGATATGTTATGTTCTCCTTTTTACCAATGTCACTAGAAAGAGTTTAAATAGTAAAAGAGAAAAAAAAATCTTTTAAAAAATAAATTTGAATATTTATTTTATTTTTTATTTTTTAACTTATCTGATAAAATATTTAAACTTTGTCTCATTAAGTCACTTTTATTTCATAGACAATTTTAATTTCAGTACTTACAATTTCAATGAAATTATTTTAAAAATATTTTATATTTACCTATACTGTAGTCATTTATGTAAATTCTTATAATATTTCTAATATTTCTAACAGAAATATACCAATTTATTTTTATAATTCATCCCATAATAATAGTATTTTTTTAAAAAATAAAAATAAACTGATATTTTAAATGAAACAATTTTTTTAAACTTTTTCAAAATTAATTATTCGTCTTATTCATATATAAAATCAATATATTTTTCTATATAGTTTGACTATTTCAATAAAACTGTTTCCAAAGTGATTTATATTTATTCTTCTTCTTAGAATATGTAAAAGTACTTTAAATTTTAATTATTATTAACTATAAAATTAAGTATATAGGACATAATATTGAATATTATAAAAGAATAAAATTATTCACTGTTTTGTTGATATTTTAATAAAAATACAAAATTGAGTAATTTGTTGATTCTTTATTTTAAATATGAGTTTGTTATTTTTTTTAATTAATTAATTTTCTCTCTTATTTTCATTACATAAATTTGATCTTCATTCCACTTATTTCACTGTAACTTTTTAAATTGTCATTTTCTATTAAAATATTTTATGAATTTAAGATATAAAATACTTAGTTTAGAAGTAAAAAATTTATATTTTGTTTGGATTAAAATAAAAGTAAAAAAAAAATGAAAGGAAAGGAAAAGAATGGAAATGCATAATGACATGCTTAACATGAAAATTTTTTATAAAAAAATAAAAATGAAAAGATAATAGTGAAAACTTATTAAATTTCATGAATTTTATAAGATATGACATTTATATTTGAAAAAAAAAATTGATTTAATTTTATTGAATTGACTATTCTTTTAATTATATATACTTGATTAAAAGGACAAAATGTTATCAAGTATTTAAATTTAAATTATTTATAAGACTATACTTTTATAACTTGTAATTTTTTTAACTAAATTATTTTATTTTTCACAAAACAAATAATTTTATTGATAAAAATAAAAAAGAGTAGTGGCACAACTTTTTTACTAAAATTATGCATAATATTTTTTTACTAAAAATGACCATTACATTTCTTATTTTTCTACATAATTCTTTCAAACATTTTTATAAAATAATTATTTTTTGAAAAACAATGTTATTAAAGTGTCATATTTCCGCAGCATCGGTAACTTGCGTTAACAAATGAAATGTCATGCTACAAATAGACTCCTATGCAACTTTTGTTGACTAAAAATGGTATATTTTTTGTTTTGTTTATATCTTCGTTTATTTCAGAATATTGTGTATTTTGTAATTTTATAATATGTTGGTTTAGGGTTATATTATTATTTTTCATTTATTTAATATGTCTGCTAAGTTTATAAAACATCTAAAATAGTATGATTAAAAAGATGAAAAATTCAAATTAAAAAAATAAATTAGTTCAATATTTTATATTAAACAAAATGACAGTTATTAGCAAATAAACATATTTTAAAAATACACGAGGATAATATATATTTAGAAAACAAGATAATACTAAACTATTAAATTTAGAAATTTATACAAAGAGATTCAATTTTAAAATTTTATTTTAAAAACTAATTTTGATGGACTAATAATATAGTTCTCTTGTACACTTTGTAGGCATTCTTTGATGGCATACAATTGAAGAAAAAAATGAAAAGAAAGACCAAAAATATGAGAAACACAAATATTGTTTTGTTTAGTTAAATATATATTTTTTTATTTTTGTAATTTGTGTACAAACCAATAGAAGAGCACTATAGTTAATAATAATCAATTATATTTGCAGTAGTGCATTATATTTCTATAACCTACAATATAATTTTTTTTATATATAATTACTCTATGACATTAGAACATGGTCTTTATGTTTTTTCATTATTAACTATGTTGTTCATAACATATTATTATATTTTTATTCTTGTGTATATATAATTGATCTCTCAAATATGGGCATGCACATTATTTGAACATAAAGATTATAGATATAACTATTATTGATTATTTTGTTACACTGTTCTCTTTTTTTTAATTTACTTTAATTTCATCAATTTTGTACACTATCAAGCATATCCTCAGTTATAAAAGAAAATAGTTTACTATTTTATTTTTTTAACTCTTTTTTTACCAAAATATAAAATAAAAGTGATACAACTATAACAATAAACATGTGTTTCTTTTTATTAATAAATGTAAAAAATGATACATATAAATATTAAAATGAATATACATAAATTAAATATTGAAGTCTATAGAACTGTAAAATTTAAGAATTTGATGAAGTTAAAAAATTAGGCTGATGATAAACACATCGATTCCCCCTAAAAGTTGTATTGAAGGAATGATAGCATGTTACAGATAATATCAGCTTTTTGCAGCTTTATTTATATTATTATTTTTAAAAATAAAGAAAAAACTGTTGAGTTCTCTTCTAAGTGGTGGTGAGAAAAGAGAATTAGGGGTAATTATGATGGGATATGGTCAAAAGAGCTTTGGAAGTTCGGAAAATGGTTCCGTAGAATCACTGACTAGCACAGTACACAGTAACGGACTTTTGACCAGAATAGGAAGTTTTGAAGAAGCTTTTGGAAATAGTAAACCCATTAATTACATGCTTCAAATGCTTCAAATGCTAATGCTCACAACCACCACATCAAAAATAACCAATCCTACGGTCCATATGCACTTCTACTACATATTACTTCAAATCAACTATTCTTTATCCCCTTTTATTTTTTATTATTATTCTTCATATAATATGTAACACTTATATATGCCCCTTGGTTACTATTTTGAACCATAATGGTGTTACTTTTTTTACATTGTATTAAGACAATAATACTCATGCATCTAAAGTAGTCTAATCAAAATATTAATTATTTTCAAAAACTAATAATTTTATGACTATTAAATAAAATAATATTTATAAAATATCATAAAAAAATAAAATTAATGTATAAAATAATTAACATTTTAACTATTTATTTATTTCTATTTGTAAATTAATGTCATGTTTTCAAATGAGAATATTCAACAAATTCTTTCCATTTTATTTCAAATTATGTCTTAATCTTATTAAACAAAGTTTTTACTATTTTTTTTATTAGTATGTAACATGTCTCTATCACATTCATGAGTAAGATCTCTTAAGCTATTACCTAACCGAACATTTTATAAAGAGATGATTTTTACTTCTTATATATTTAGATTTATTTACTTTTAAAATGTTTATTATATTTTTCTTGTAATAATTTTTATTTATAATATTTTTTTACTATATATATTATTTCACTTGTAGAATTTTATTAGTTTAAATATAATTTGAATATTTTTTTTATTACATACACGTTGATATTAATAAAGAATAATTAATTATTTTACATTTAATAAAAATTTAAACTATTATGTTCATTATAATATTTGTTTTATTTTTTTAAGATTAAACTTTAAAATATCAATATTAATAGATAATGATTTTCTATATTACCCTATCTTTTAATCATTGCATAAATTAATATAATGAAAGTATGATAATTAATTAAAATATAATTAAATTATAACAAAAATTAACAATAATTTATTAGGAAACAAAAAAGTTATCTTCTAAATAAGTAAAGAATAAATTTGGCATTAAATTCAATATTATTTGATGTAAAAGTAAAACAATGATACTTATTCATTTAATTCTTGGCTATATTAAAAATTAAATATATTCTTTGAAATTAATATTATTGACTAACTTAGTTACAATATTACCAAATAAGAAAATTCAAATTTAATCATAAATATTTTTTATCAACTAGATTAATTGATTAATAACTTTTTTATAATTTGAAATGATAAATGAATTAATATTATTAATTTTATACAATAATTTAATGTTTTTATAATGGTGATAATAATATTTATTATCTTTCATAATAATAATAATAATGTTAAAATTCTTTCATAATAATAATGATAAAATTAATTTTTTTCAAAATAATAATTTTATTATTAATTTTCTTCCAAAATAATAACAATAATACTAAATTGAGACAGTAAATTAATTTTGTATAAATGGAAGCTAATTAATGTTTTGATAATTTTAATTTTATAAGTTTTTATTGATTATATTACATGCAAAGTATTTGAAGGTAAAGATTGAGCACACAATTGGCTGTACAGTACCTTGGTGACTGAAATACTTGTCTTGAAAGAGAACATTTCAAATTCATGTACTCTTGTTTTGTTCTGTGTACCACTTTTTTTGTGGTTTTTCTATTTATGGCTTCATCATCATTCACCTTGGACATACATGACTTAAGATTCTGTGTCATGGCCAATTTGGTAACAACAGGTTTGACCACCCTAAGTGAGATGACTCATTTCAAACTTATCACGTGAATGCCCCTCTATTTTTTAATTTAAACTTAGAATAATTAAATTCAGATAGTTAAAAACAATTATAAAAGTAATTCTAATTATATTTTTTATGATGAATCATGTCCATAATGAAACAGATTATTTTAAATATTTTCTTAAATTTCATTTACGGGTTTGAATTAATGAACCATTTTGAATAAATATCCAGTTAGATTCTCCAAAAAAAAATAGTCCCACCCAAATCATATGCCATTAAAATTCATTAACTAACCATAATTTTAGCCGTTACCAGCACAAAATTTAGTTTTTAAAAACACGTGAGTCCAAAAACATGAGTTTCAATTTTATTTTTAATTTGTTGTAAGAGGTTTCCAGTATCTCCCTTACATCTTGCGTGAGCATTAGGACCTGACCTGACGATTGCGGATTAAAAAATTAAAATATAAAATCATATTTATTCAGTTAATATAATATAATTAGTAAAGAAGAGAAGAAAAAACAAAACACATTTGCTAATAAAATGACTTCCCTTCTTTTGCTACTGTTGTCTGTTCTCTTCTTTTAAGCCCTATAAAACATATAAAAAGCAGGGAAAGGGGAAAGAGGGCACAAAAGAACCTACACACAAAAAAGAGACAGTTTTTTATTTTCTTAAAATTTGTCTGAATATTTGTTTTTTTGTTTGTGAGGCTTGAAAGTGTCTTGGTCATTGGTTAGTGATTGGAAGTGAAAAAAATAGATAGAGACTATTTATTTTGGCGGAGGTTGGGAGAATTGTGAGCAGTGAGCACATGTTTGAAGCCCTAGAAAAAAAAAAGTTGTGTGTTGTGTGTAGTGGTGTATAGTATATAGTCTCCTCTGTCCCTACTCGGCTTCTGCGATAAGAGGAAGTCTACCACCACACAAATAAACTCACCAACACAGCTCTGCTCAAAACACAAAAACAAAACACAGTGAGAGTGAGTGAGAGAGTGTGTGTGTGAGAGAGAGAGAGAGAGTTCTGTAATGGATAAAAGCTGTCATCCTTCTGCAGACTCTACTAATACTAGTATAAACACAACTTCTGGTAGCAACAGCAACAGCAACAGCAGGGATCAATACCTGAGGCACCTCAACAAGCTTTCCCAAAAGATCTCCAAACCCATCATTAAAAAACCCACCTTTGATCATCCCCAGCCTCAGCCTCAGTCTCAGGCCCAACCTCAAAACCCAAACCAAAACCAAAACCAAAACCCGCAGGCGCAACCCCAGCAGAACTTGCAGCATCAGCCACCGGTATACAACATCAACAAGAACGAATTCAGGGATGTGGTTCAGAGACTGACGGGCTCACCTGCGCACGACCGCATCTCAACACCCCCTCCAATTCAACAGCCCAAGCCTCCAAGCTCGCGCCTCCAGCGGATTCGCCCTCCTCCCTTGCCGCAAATTACCAACCGCCCACCCCCGCTCCTCAATCCCACCACCCTCCCCCGCCCTCAACTCCCCAACGTTAGCTCTAACGCCGTCTCCTTCAACAACTTTCCCGTCTTCGCTAGACACCCCGCACCGTTATCCCCTCTCCCACCGTTCCCCACCGTCCACGCGGCCGCCGAGTCCCCCATCTCCGCCTACATGCGCGATCTGCAGAATCTCGTCGGTTCAAACCCCAAACACTTCTCTGGCTTCTCCCCCTTGCCGCCCCAGTTTCACCCTCAGCAAGAGCAGCAACAGCAACAACAGCAACAATCGCAGCACCAAGCAATGGTTCCTTTGCAAGCTTCCTTTCAGATGCCGTCTTCTCCCGTGCCGTTTGGGTGCTTGAATTCGCAGCTGGCGTCATACCCTCTGCTCTCGCCGGGGCTACTGTTTTCCCCAACTTCGGGACAGTTAGCGTTTCCGCCGCTTCCTCTTTCACCCACTGTGCCTGTTCCGAGCCCTCGATGGAAAGGGACTTGAGAGGGTGAGGTATGATTGTTCACAGCCATGTTGAGTTAGCTCAGCTTTTAGGATTTTTTTTGTGGGTGGTTGTTGTGTTAGCTGTACATGGTGCTGGTGCTAGATGGTGGGAATGGGGATTTATTCAATTTGTGGTTGTTGGACTTTAACTGGTCCGCTGCTGCATAGTTTATTCTGTAAATGGGATATCAAAGACATCAAAAAGGGACAATTTTGCATTGGTGTTTTGGGGGATGCAAAAGCAAATTAGATGTTATACAATTATAGTTGGATTATTGGGATTATTATCATGCTGTTTTTTTAATATAATTAAAATCTTTATTGCTTTCACTATTGTTTTTATCTTTGGTTAATTATTGTATATGTCCTTACCATGTAGATTTTGTCATTTATTTCTCTTCTGATTGTAGCAAAAAAATCTTTTTATCGCCATCTTCCCTATCTTTCCTGAGAATTTGTGGTTGACCACGTCCATTTTGAGGCCTTCCAAGGCCTTATCAGGGGAATTAAAAGAATTATTTGACAGCTTGAAGGAATTATAAGTGAGTGCTTTTGAGGCATTTCCTGAGGTTTAGGTGGACGAATTTGGTTCTGTAACACAGGGTTCATGTTTCTGCTAATGGCAACATTCCATTCAGTTAGACAAAGGTTGAAATCATTCTACTCAACCTTTTATAAAACGGGCTAGTAATTTTGCCTGCATTTACATCTGATTATTTTTCTTTTTTACTCTGCAACTTTATATTAGTTCATCTTCTTTAGAATGATCACATTCGATTTTTTAATGTAATAAAATCTAGTTTAAGCTTTTGAAATCTAGCTTAGGCTTTTGAATATGTTTTCAAATACATTTGCTTTTTTGCTTTTTAATGTCATAAAATCTAGCTTAGGCTTTTGAATATGTTTTCAAATGCATTCTGCTGTGTATTTTTATTATTGGCTAATGCTTCACAATTTTGTGCTCATACGATTAGGAGATTAATTCTTTCATCATTTATATTTTAGATTGAAGTTTGTCAATTTTGTGCTCTTGATTTGCATTTTGAGACCTCATACGAGATTGATTGCGATTCTTTCTCATCATTTATATTCTAGATTGAAGTTTCTCGATTGAAGATTGTCGTGGTTCTTTAAACTTTAAAAGAAGTAGTCTTTTTGGTTACATGTTGAAGCATTCTTAACTAGATTATGTAAAAGTATAAGGAATTTGATTATTCACACTACTGTAATTTCTATGGAATAAGTGGTTTTATATTTGGGTAGCAAGTAAAATGGTATTATCTTGTAACAAGTTGAAAGATCAGGAATTAACTATCTAGTTTATATCATGAATATTTCTTGTAGAGGAAGTCATGTTTCATATCCATCCTCCCCTTCTCAAATCTTTCGCACAGACGGGAAAATAGATAAAGAACTGAGAAACAAGTTATAGCTAAAGTCTTAGAAAGAAGGGGTTTTTAATTTAAACGAAAGAGAGAGTAAATTGATCTGTTTTCTTTTTCACTAGGCTTATATACATGGTCCCAGAATTTTGTTCTTCCAGCTGTGACAGAAGAAGCTAGAGTGCATTGCTTTCCTGAATCTGGCAAAATTCACTAATTATCTGGTAGTTTTCTGAAGTGATTGATGGCAAGTATTGATTCCCTTAGTTTTGAAAGTGTTTCTCTCAGTTGTGTTCAGATTCGCAATGTTGAACTATGACTTTTGGCACAAGGAATCTCTATTCGGTTAGTGTTAGAGTGTGATTCCTGCATTCATGGTTGGATTAATGACTGAATTTTGGTGACAGAGGTTGACAACTAGAGAAAATAATGGTATGCAATCAGTGTGGACTCAGTAAGTCAATTCTAATTTTCTTTTTCCAGTCCGGCAAGTACCTGAAGGTTGTTATTTGTTTTGCAATTTGTCAAGGGACACATCACATTTGTTTACACAGCTTTTTCTGTGTAGAGATTGATTCTTTTACTGATAAAAACACATGGTGGGTCTTCTGTGCTGGAGATGGACGAATCCTTTTTTGCAGGGGAATGAATATTTGCAAATCATAGTATTACAGCAATAAAGAGTGATAGTATCTTTTTCATTTAATAAATTGATTTATACTTTGGAACATAAAGTTCAAACCACAAACCGGTCTTGTTTCCTTCGTATTATAAAGGAGGACAATTCTTTGTGCTATTTCAGCCTTGTGTAGCATTTCAGCCTTGTGTAGCCATAAATAGCTAAGTTGTAAGCATTCATAGTTGTAAAACGCATCATGCAAGGGTCATGATATGCTTGAACTCAAAACATTTTTTTCAAAATAATACTAAAATGAAGTCAATTTTGTTGTCCCTCTTCATACAAAAATAATACTAGAATATTTACATTCTTTTGGGATAAATATAAGGATAAAGGAGAAGTTAAAAGAAAGAAAAAGCTAATAAAAATATAAAATTCTTTAAGTAAATGAATAGATTGCTCAAAAACTATCAGTCAATTTCCTTCCAAATCTTTAGAAGTAAAAAATTAGTGCTTTTGTATATTTTTAGTTTAAATCAAGTTATTTTTATTTCGCTAAAAGCTTTTAAAATCCAGTAGAACAAAACCATTAATAAAACTAAGAACACAAATCACAATAGCAAAAAAGAATAAATATAAAATTAATAAAAGCTGATATTCTAATTACTTCAAAGTATGTGTGCTGGGAATACAAGGGTTATGTTCATACTTTACTCAACCATTTTATACATCAGGTGAGTCTCTTTCAGATGAAATATTGTATTAAAGGAAAATTATTTGTATTATGAATTTAAAATATGGTTAGATAAGTGTATTTATAGAGTACCATACAGCTTATAATAAACTCGTGGTACTGTACAATTCAATCTGCTACAATTTACTCTTGCACCAATATACTTTATACATCTATAATCTCCTTAAGTATTATTGTGAGAGCGATAATTGGAGTGTGTTATTTTCATTGGTATTCTCACACCTTTGCTAACACCTACCTGTTGTGGGAAATAATGTAAAGTGAGTCATAACTCCAGTGATTTTATATTCTTACAAGTAGGAACCATCATTTTGTAAGTATGCATAAGTTGTCTCAAATTTCTAAGGAGAAATTTTGTAACATACTACTGTCAGGATTAGTTCGAGATGCAGATATCTGAAAAAGAGAAGATTATTATGAAAAACTTACTTATCACTAGAAAAACAATCTGGAATTACACATCGATTCGGTATGAAAAGTAAACGTTACATATGAATATTTACATACAGACTCTATTAAGTATGTAAATAAACATTACATACAAATTTTTTCGTATGCAACTTTTCATGAAGCATGGATAATAACATGATATAATTCATATGTAAGATATTTAAAATTTAATTCAAAGAACAAAAGTTATTATATATAGATATCATCAGTATGCAAGATATTTAAAAATTTAATTAAAAAAAATTGTTACATTATTTTAAGTTTAATTAAAAAATAATAAAAAGTGTTACATAAAGATTATATCTGTATGTAATGTATTAAAATTTTAATTAAAAAAAACTTTATTTCAAATTTAATTAAAAAATAATAAAAAGTGAAAATTAATAATATTTATAATATTAATAATAGTTATATTATGACTAATATAATAATATTAATAATAGTTATATTATGAATAATATTAATAATATAAATTATAGTAATAATATTTATATTATTAATAATATTAATAATAATAATAAGTATAATAAAAATTATAATATGACAAAAGATTTGTGTGTTGTAGTGGTTAAAGCTTTTTTGGTTACTCGAAGGACTTAAGAATAGATATAAGAGAACATTCTTTTAACAAATTAGTTGATAGAATAAATAAATATAAATGATGATTGATTTTAATGAATCAATACACACCTTTGAAATATTCATCTATTGTGTAAGTTCTATGACATGATCATATAGTTGAATCAACCAGTTTTCAATGTTTAAATTGATTCTCGGTCTTCTGGTCATTAATTCACTTTAACATAACATTTTGTCTTTGCTGATTAAAAAAAACACGTAACATCTTGTCTTGACCACCTTTCGAATGTTGATAAAGACATCCTTCATAATGTTGACCTAGATTACTTGTTAATTAATGATAAATTAATAATGACAAAACTTGGACCTAGTAATATAAATACTATAAACTGGTCCAATAAAACTAATAAAACCTAATATCCAAGAGTATGATATATTTAAAATTGAAACTAACTTAATCATCATAGAGCTTTTTGCAAGTTCTTTCACCCGTGAGATCATGAATTCGTTATCACAATTGAAATATGCCAAAATACTGAAAAGTCGAGTAACTGAAGAGTTTTGGTTAACGAATACAAGAAAAATGTTATATTAAAACAAGCCTTGTAAGAACAATAGTGATACAAGTCTTTAAAAAAATTAATTAAAGTTTTGCTAAATTGAAAACTTTAAAAGATGATACCGGCAAAAAAAATTAGCATCATATGTGTAATAAGTATCAAATTTTGCTTTTGGAATAAATATTTTTGAAAATGATATGTGACCATGTCTTTTTATTTTTTATGTAAAATAATGGAAATATTTATCTCTTGCTACCTAGTTTAAGCTAAAATATATTTGTTCTCTTAATCACCATCTCATTTGTTTTCACCTTGTGATATATGATACTAAAGTAATGTTTTTACTATGTAATGATTTTCATTTATGCATTCTAAATATGAAATATAAGGGTTGGATTGTGCTCAATTTGGTTGTCTTGTTGTGTTTGTTATTTTTTTTGTGGTATTCTCGAATGTAGTTGTATTATATTTTTATTATTAGTAATATGTTGTTGTAGAGAATAGATAACTTTTATTATCATATCAGGATGGTTATTAATAATAATAATAATATTATTATGATTATAATTATTATTATTATGATAATTTTATTATTATTATTATTATATTTTGATTATTAATATTATTATTGTTAATACTATTAATAAATAATAATAATAATATACTGTGTAGGTCGAATGACCGAAAGGTTGAAAGGTTAAAAAGCCGACAATAAGACTAAAAATTAAACAGAAATGAATAAATAATTAAATAGTAAAATATTGTAGCAAAGCGATTAAATAGGTCTAAATCCGAGTAGTATGTTTAATGAATATTAGGTAGAAAGAGTAAAAACATAATTGGGTTTAAGATCCAATAAGAAAGTATTATAAATAGGTGATCAACTCAAGAGTTAAGTATAGTAAATTTTATCTGATAATTAATTAAAATCAATTATGACTTTATCATCGGAGCCCCTTATAGGTACACATACCTACCCGAGAGCATATATCGAGACCATAGACCGAGAGTTCCAGTTGATCCAGCCCATTGAGTGAGAATTCATGACTTATATCCAAGCTCAAGTCCAAATTAATGAATAATAAAGTCAAAAGTTTAAACTCGAGATAAAAAACTGAGAAATCGACAAATTCAAAAGAAAAAAATAAGATTGATAAGATCAATTAATAATATTATCAATAACAATAATAAAAATAATTTGTATCTTAATTTTAGAAAGAAGGTTTGATTTGAATTTTTATTTATAAATGTGGATAAAGAAATCATATTTTAATAATCGTTACCTATATTAAAAATAACTTTAATTAAATATAATTTAAAATACTCATAATTAAATGTCTTGTTTTTTATTATTTTAAACTATAAATTTTAATGTTTTTTATTTTTTTTAAAGTCTATGTCACAAAATTAGCTTAAACACAACAATCAGGAGTGTGCTATAGAGTGATTCAAAAGTTCCAATTACAATAGTTATAAACCACAATTTTAGATCATATTTTATAAACCACAATTTTATTATTTAATTCATAATTTTAGAAATAACATTTTTAAAAAACTATATTAAATAGTTTATACTATTTTATTTTACATTATCTTTATATATGAAAACGTTGTGTTATATATATATATATATATACTCATTATTTTATGTTTAGTATTTCATCATTTAAAGTTATTTGGATAAAAATACATAAAAAATATTAATTGTTTAAATACATGTACAACCGTGTTATCTTATATTTAATATTTAACTATTTAAAAAATTACATATGAATAACCACACAAGTAATCTTGTATTTGATTATTTAGAAGTAATTAAGATATAATAAAATCCCTGTAATAATCTACATGCTAAAGATATAATGTATATCTTATTTTTATGACATGTAAACTATAAAGAAATTAATTAAAAATAAGAAATATTTGATAAAAGAAAGAAATTTATACAAAAAAAAAATTACACAATTCTGATTTTCCATTAAGAATGGAGATAGGTAAGAGTAAAGTTAATTCTCATTCAATCCAAATAAAAAAAATTATAACAAAACTATTTTACAAATAACTAGGTATAACATTGATTTTTCATTGTAAATAAAAATAAGTATGTCTTATTGTCAAATTCAAATAAATATTTTTAAATTAAGTAATTAATAAATGGTTTAACATTTAATGATTTAAAGGGTAAATCAAATATTTAAAAATTTACATCACACATTTAATTAAAAATGAACTGAAAAGATGTCATCAATGTTAATATATTTTTTACACATATTTGATTTCAAAACATTTCTTTTAAATGTTTTATAATTAACAATACATCAATAACTGCTTCAAAATTTTCAAACCATTTTGAATAATTCATATTTGTAGCTTTTATAACTTCCAAGAAATCAATAGAGTTCCATTATACACTCTCCTTTTTTCAACCATAAAACAATGAAAATACAAATTAATAATAATAGTATAAATGATAGGAACGAAACTGTTGAAAAACCAACTTTATAAATGATAACTTTGTTAAAATATTATTATTGTATGATTTATATAATGGAATGTTAAGTATCTTTAAATGTAACAGTATAAGTGTTATGAAAACAACAATGAAAAATATTTTAAAAATATAGGAATGCAATTTCAGTCATGTTTCTTGTTCACATGAAATATGGCATAGCCTGGAGCAAAGTAATATACTATCTTACCCTTTCGTTATCTTTTTTTCTTACCTTTTCTAACGTTTTCCGTTTTACTTTTCTAATTAACAAAATATTTCTTTCAAACAATTTTCTCTATTGATTTGTTAATTTTTAACTCTAAAATCAGAATGCAGATCGGAGGTATTGTGTTTTAATTAGAAGAATAAAAATATAACAGGTGTTTGAATTGGAGAGAAAAATTATAAAAAGAGAAAAGTGGAGAGGGAAATTGTGAAAAGGAAAAAGAGGAAGAAGTGAATTCCTAAGGATTTTAGCCAATATTTGTTGTAATTTAGTTCTTTCTTTGGATTGAAGAATAGATTTAGAAGAGAGGAAAAAGTTGGATTCTAAAGAGAAGGGACGGAAAAGAAAGATGATTTGAATTAAAAATAATAATAAAAATTTGTGAATAATATAATTAGTTTTGATAATAAAATATTTTTTAAATAAAAAAATAAGATTACAAATATATTTTTGTCATTGAAATTAATTAAAAATTAAATTAAATTATTTATTTGAGTGCAGGAAAATGTACGAATTAAAATATTATTTCAAAAACCGTTGAAAACATATAAATTATCGGACAATATGGTAGATACAAAATTGTTACTTTTTTATAAAATTAAATAAAATTTGATTATAAATAATTATAAAATATTTAAATATATTCATCTAAAAATATGTATGAAAAAAGAAAAAAAATTGAGGTTATTTGAATATATATATATATATATATATATATATATATATATATATATATATATATATAAAAAATATATATTTTTTTTTTATATATATATAATATATATTTATTTGTGTTTTTTTATTTTTTTTTTTTAAATTTTTTTTTTTTTGTGTGTATT
>Ga0123342_1001743_pt1 | contig 36694 bp, 12 predicted proteins | sample Turbeawhitnodule_FD_89960 | JGI IMG/M metagenome (GOLD analysis project Ga0123342, IMG submission 89960) | Root nodule microbial communities of legume samples collected from Mexico - Turtle bean Mexico white nodule | ecosystem: Host-associated > Plants > Roots > Nodule | place: Mexico: Nepantla... | reverse complement strand
TACTTGAAATTAACATGATTACATCATCAGTAATAATAAAAATAAATAGTAATTTATGTTTATAGATTCAACTTTTATGTTGTTGTAGGGTTTAATTTTTTATTTTCTTCATTCTTAAAAAAAATAATTTTAAACTAGACATTTTAATTTTAATTTAATTTAATTTTATAAAAACTCATTTCTTATTCATTAATTATATTTCTAACTATTTTAAACATTAAAAATATTTATTTTTTAATGCATTCAAAATTAAAATTATCAAAAATAAATAAATTATTATTTATTTATTTATTTTTGAAATGGTGCTAGATAGAGAAATAAAAAATAAAAGGGTGCTAGATAGGAAAATAAAAACAAAAGAGTGCTAGATAGGGAAATAAAAACAAAAGGGTGCTAGTTAGGGAAATAAAAGTCTAAATGGTGCTAGATAGGAAATTTACCCGAAGAAAAACACGTTAGTTATTTAAATAAAATCTAATCAATATAATTCAATACATGCTTTCTATCATGTGAATTCACTTCATAAGTTAAGGGGCATGAGAGACATACTTAAATTATTATTAAATATTTTAAAAACAGAATAAAATTTATTTTCAATAAAAAATTTGAAATTCAAAATATTTTTCAATGTACATTTTTTTTGTTACCTTTTACCTTGACAGTTTATATGTATTTATAAGTAGAAATTTTTAGTACAAATATGTTTTCTTATATTGTACTAAATAAAAAAATTAAACTATTTTATATTTATAATTTAATTTGACTGTACACACACATGTGTGATGTATATCACATGAAGAATAAAATCAAATATAACACACCGACACATCTCTCATCTCCATCTTGTCTCAAATTCATTGGACTGCCAGTGCTGTAAATAGGACAGATCAATGAAGTTGATACAAAGAAAGTAGCATAGTGTGAGTGAGGTAATAAGCTTAATTTGTAATTTATAAATCTGTTTAAAAATGGAAGAAGAGATAATGTTTAATATATTTTTTAAGGAAAAAAGAATAATAAGCACAAGAGTTTTAAAGAAGATGGAAGAAATATTTAACGTGTGAGAAGAAGAATGGAGCTTTAGTTATAAATGGTGGGACAGAGAAAATGAATGAAGGCGTTGCATCAATCAAATGAAGGAAGCAAATGAATGTTGATGTGTTCCAATGGGAGCAAAGGGCGTGGAAAACGGATACTCCAAGTAGGAGGGTCCAGATTAAATGAGTTTTCCAGTGGTTATGACTTATGAAGAAACTCACCATAAACTGCAAAGGCTATGGGGCAACAAAATTCAATGATGAGTTCACAAAAAACAATTGCCACTCGTTAATAGGGTCCATCATTATTCCCATCAGAGGCCCCTCTTTTATCAGACAAAATGGTAAATGCTTCAGTATCACTTAAGGAAAGAGAACTCCTTATGAAAGAAAATAAGTCTTAATATGTAGTATCTTTTCATTTTAATTAATGTGTTAATGCATTATTTTATAAATGGATTAAAGATAAAGATCTTTCATAATATAGTAGTGAGTGTAAATTTTATCTTTTGAGTCGGTTTTATAAAATTGAATTATAATTAAAGTTTAATCTTTAATATAATATCATCTAAATAAATTCAAAATCAGATTGATCTTAATTTTTTTTTTTAAAAATAAACTTTAGATGACTCTGATATTATATTAAGAAATATACTTAAAATCTTAGGATGAGATTATTAAAAAAAAATTTCACACAAATATAATTTAAAAAAAAATATACAAACAGATCAATGCCAAAAAAAATTACAAAAATAAACATTTATCAGTCAAAGTTGTTAATATTATATACAACATTAATTAAATCCGTCAATCTCTTACTTAATATATATTTTTAATTAAAGTCACAGATTGAATTGACAAGTTCAATTTAAATAAAATGTAAAAAAGTTTTATACTAGGTTGACAATGTTTTATTTAAATTGAAGTTGTCAACAATTGACAAAAGTTTAAAAAAAATCTTTCAAAAATAATAATTAATATCTTTTAAAATGAATAAATATATAATAATAATAATAATAATTTAGAAATTATTTAAAATTACATTGACTAAATAAAAATAGTGTAAAAATTATTATTTAATAGATAAATAATATGAAAAAAAAACCAATCTTATCTTAAATAAGTTTTGATATATTAAAATTATATGAATTATTTTAAATAAATTGGATTTAAAATCGGTTGTGCAATACATATAGAATATTTACTATTTTTTAAATACTGTTAAAATTAAAAATATTTTTGTTGTTTTAAAATAATTGAAATATTATGTTTCGAGACCATTTTTATAGTTGATACAATTATAAAGAGATAGCATTTAAACAATATTTATATAATAATAAATAAGATAAGTTGATTTAGTGTAAGTTTATATTTTGTGAAAAAAAAATTATTTTAATTCTACAAGTTCATATAGATTTAAACAATTTCTAAATTATTATTATATACATATTTTTATTTTAAAAAAAATACTAATTATTATTCGTGGAAGAAAAAAAAATTCAACACAGTTGCTATCAAGTTGGCAACTTCAGTTTAATATATCAAAATTGTCAACCCAATATATAACTTTTTTTTACATTTTATTTAAATTGAAATTGTCAAATAAATTCTTTACATTTTATTTAAACTGGAATTTTCAATCCAATGGATGATTTTAATTAAAATAAAATAACAGATTAGTATTGTATATATCATTGATAATTTTAACATAAAAATGTTATTTTTAAATTTTTTCTGCATTTTTAATTTTTTTTTACATTTGATTACTTATGTAATTTTCTTATTAAATTACACCAATTTGTGTGAATTTTCCTATTATTATACCATTACAGTACGGTAAGAATCGGGAACGTGCACATATACTATACGTGTGTAGATATATATTAGATATATATTTTTGATAAGCAAATTCACATGTGTGAGTGATTGAGTGAGACATAAATGAAGACAACTAGACAAGAAGGCCATGCATGGATACATATGGGACCAAGAGTTCCTTAGTTAAAGCCAAATGGCTCGAGTTGACCTGCCCCAACTAGGTTTATAGTTAACAATAAATATATATCTCTACTATATTAGTTTTTAGGAAAAAAGCTCTTATTTCAATAAAATATAAAATATTTATAATTAAAGGGGAAACCCAATTTGAATTTTTTAATCCAGTATAAATGTTTGTAAAAGTTATTTGAAGACAATTAATTTCCATTATTCTCAAGGTGAAACTAAATACTGAAAAAATGATCTAAAGTTATATTGGTTGGGTTTTAAACACAATAACATTGATGTTGGGAAGTATGTAGGGGACCTTCACCTAGAGTAAAATAAGTTGTGTAATACTGGAAGAGACACAGGGACAACACTAGAATCCCCCACTATTGGTGCAGTCATCACACACCTAATGTCTATGCTGTTCTTTATTGTAACTTACTCCATCAGTTTCTTCGTTGGCATCATATAAGCCAAGTCTTTTAAAGATATAAATGCTTATTATATATATAAAATCCTGTTCTTAACAATCAGTTTCATAGCTTTCTCTCCATGGTTGTTTCTAAGACATATTGAACAGTATCTGTCTATATAACCGACAATTCTATTTAATGTCCCTGTTATCTTTCATTCATACGAGTAATTGGTGCTGTTGAAATTACATGATATGCAGCAGCAGCAGCAGCTACAAAAGATGATAGTAACAGCCACCATGATTGTAGTGCAATTGTTATATAGTCATTGACACATCCATCTTCACGGATTATTTTATGCTGTTTGTTGCCAACTAGTCCGAACTTTGGTGGATCTGAGTTAGAAATCACATACATGGAAAACAACACAACCTGATGCAGCACGACCTAGTGTTGGACAACTTTTACAAAGATTACCAACAAGGTTAAAAATAATTGAGTGTTTCATTAACTTAAGGGTTTCTTATATAAATGTAGCAAATTCTCAAATATCTTGTACGAATTTCGGTTCAGACAGGTGATTCCTTTATTATGGGTGAACAAAAGTCTATAGGATCGACCCCAACTTTTAATGACGAAAGATATGCCTTAACAATATGAAGCCCGTTAATGACTTCATGTTTCTCTTTATATATAAAAAATTCTGAACTTGAATTCAAAATAAAGGATTAAATCAAATAATTAAACTCTAACAATTTCGTCAAGTCGGTATCAGATACGCATTTATGCAGGAAATCCAATTAGATACTCCGGGTTTGAATTATCTTTAGTCGTGAAACACGTGCACGTATCCAAATGAAAATCCATTGTACTTGCACTGTAACCCTAATAACAAAATCCAAAAAAAAAATAATGACCATGGATGCACACCTTCTCTTTTAATCACGTTATCTGTGGAAATCTTCGTCAAATTAAAAAAAAATAATGACATGACAGCAACAGAGAGAAAGTGTTACTATTACAGTTCTTGAAAAGGAGGGGAAATTGAGAAAATAATGAGTAGAATTAGAAAAAGCAAAACATAAGAAGTAAGTAAATAGAGAAAGATATTTGAACAGAAATGGAAGGGCTATGGAAGCATGTATATATGTGTATACGTAAGCTCCATGCATGCCCCACTTAGCAGGGTATGATGTTGGAAGGAGTGTGAGGAAGTACCAAATAATTTGTGTTCACCATTTGTATAAAGTCAAAAACTCTCTTTCCTTTCCACCATATACAACTTTTTTCTCACCATGGAACGCACTGCGTCCTTCAACCACACCAATAATACTCTCTCTTCTCAACCAAGTCTCGCTTCAGTTCCCTCCCTCAACTCACCCTCACACCTCTTCAACGCTTCCACCGCCTCTCACACGTGCCTCGCCACTCTCAAACCCCACTCCTCCTCCTACACCTCCTCCCTCACCCTCGCCGGCAAGTTCCTCTACGCAGGTTCCTCCGACAGAGAAATCAGATCCTGGAACTACACTATTTTCCTCTCCGAAGAACACTCACAAAACACCAACATCTTAACGGCGGGAAAAGGTGCTGTGAAATCCATAGTGGTCCACTCCGACAAGCTCTTCACCGCACACCAAGACCACAAAATCCGCGTCTGGAGAATCACCACCCACGACCACGACCAGCAGAGGTTCACACGCGTGGCCACTCTCCCCACGCTCGGCGACCGCGTCACCAAAATCTTGCTCCCCAAGAACCACGTTCAGATTCGGCGGCACAAGAAGTGCACCTGGGTTCACCACGTGGACACCGTCTCCTCCCTCGCCTTGTCCCACGACGGAACGCTGTTGTACTCCGTTTCTTGGGACCGCACGATCAAGGTTTGGCGGACGAAAGACTTCGCGTGCTTGGAGTCCATACGCAACGCGCACGACGACGCCATAAACGCCGTGGCAGTTTCTGCAGACGGGCACGTGTACACGGGATCCACAGACAAGAGAATCAGGGTTTGGAGAAAAAAGGAAGGGGAGAAGAAGCACTCGGTGGTGGACACGTTGGAGAAACACAAGTCAGGGATCAACGCTTTGGCTCTTAGCAGTGACGGGTGCGTGTTGTACTCTGGTGCATGTGATAGATCGATACTGGTTTCGGAGCAGGGAGAGAATGGTAAATTGGTGGTGGTTGGTGCTTTGAGGGGACACACTAAGTCCATTTTGTGCTTGGCTGTGGTTTCGGATTTGGTGTGCAGTGGTTCTGAGGACAAAACGGTGCGTATTTGGAGAGGCCTTCGGAAGGACTATTCCTGCTTAGCTGTTTTGGAAGGACACAGGAGCCCAATTAAGAGCCTAACTGCAACGCTTCATCACACTCATCTCCCTTCCCAACTATCTCTTCTTCTCTACAGTGGCAGTTTGGACAGTGATGTTAAAGTTTGGCAGCTATTTCTTCCTCTTCTTGCAACCTAATTTTTCCCCTTTTACCATCTTATCTTAATACTCATTTTTTTTACATGTAACTATTAGAAACAAACTCTAAGAGGACATAAGCAATGTTATATGTGTAAGTTGCTGTATAAATTTGTAATCAACCATTTCTTTTGTGATTAATCTTTTCATGGAGATATTTACGGAATATAATACATTTATATGCAACCCATTAATATTATTTGTATGGATTTATTTTGTCCAACACCTTCTTTAAGAAAGAGAGGTGAGAAGATATTTTGAGGCCTGATATATCCTTAATTTTCTTTAATTAAGAAAAAATGAAAAATATCTTTATTTCATTTTGTTGATTGAAGCATATATAATGTACGAACTAACCCCACCGAAGGTTCCTCTGAAAGGGGAAAGAAAAGTGCATGAACCACAACTCATTAAGCTGCTAATCATTGTATGCTTAAGAGATTGGGATACAAGTAAAAAAATTAATAGTTATTTGCAAAGATACTTTAATATTCAATTTAATATAAGTTAATGAATATGTATATGAAATGTTTTATCTATTATTAATAATATGACTACAAGAAAATGATGAAACAGAAACCAATTTTTAGATACCAAAATAATTAGTTGTAATAGTAACTAAATTAGAGACCATTTTAGAAACTAAATAAAAATTTGGTTTCTAAATTTTTGTTTATTATTGTTAAATAGTTTCTAAATTGATATCTAATTAGCAACCAATGTTTTAACTACCAATTGTTTAGTTTCTAAATTTAGTCTCTAAAACTTGGTTGCTAATTAGATACTAATTTAGAAACAAATTTTTTGTTAGTTTATAAAATGATCTCTAATTTAGTTACTATTGTAACTAATTATTTTGATCTCTAAAAATTGATTTGATTTTCTTGTAGTGTATAAATTATATTAATAATAATATATTATTAATATTATATTCATATTATATTAATATTACAGTTCATTTTAGGAGTATTTTTATTGTAATAATTTACTATTATTGTTGTTGATGTTGTTTGATGATATTTTTTTAAAAGAAACAGTTTTAAAAAAACTTTATATCTCTTAGTAAGTCACTATGAATTGCAGTAAAAAGTATTTTATAATTATCTATAATATAATTAAAAATATTTATTTTGTATTTAAAATTATTTATTATTAATAATATTATTATTATGATAATTATACCAAGCTGAAAAAATTTGCTTGCTAGTTATAAGTCAAATAAGATATACAGTGCAATTAAAAAAATAAAGATAATAATAATAATATTTGAATATTTATATCACTACAACTAGAAAGGTTATATTTAACATCAACTTTGACACATGTTAACAATAAAAAAAGTTTACGCTATTTAATAAATAGTGTTAAATTTGCTTTGTATATGTGGTAAACTTTAGAAGTATGGATGTTAATCCATTGTCATTGATTTTTGAAGATCCATTTTATGTAATATTAATATAGACTCTAACCGACATAAATTTAAGTAAATATTAAAAATAATTAACACTGATTTAAATAAATATTATATATATATATATATATATATATTTTGACTAAACTACACTATAACTTAAATAAAAAAATATTAAAATTAAATATATTACTACCTAAACCAACCTTAACTTCAACATATCAAATTTTATTAATATTTTTGTTCTAAGTTTAACTTAGAGTTAAATCTAGCTTTTTGTTTTGATTTTTGTTAAATAATATCGATTAGGTCAGCACAAAGTATTTACTTAATAACATAAATAAATTTTATAATAAATTTATATTTTTAACTCAGTAAAAATAAATTTAAATTATTTTTGTTATCTTAAATTCGGCTAAGCCTACACTTTTGTTTGGAAACTAATTTATTATTTTCTTATAATGTATATTTAATATAAATAGTAGTATTTATAGATATTTATAAACTAAAATTATATAGTTAATAGAGTGTTCCTATACCTAATAAATAAATTTATTATATATACATATTTTTTTTTCATAATATAGGTTCATCCAAAAATTATATGAAAATAATTTTAAGGATTAAAATAGTTATTAATTAAATTAAAGACTATTTTATAAATTAAAAAAAATAGTATCTAAAGTAGTTTTATGTTATTAATAAAATATTATAAAATAGTTTCTAAATTGATATATAATCCTTAGCTACCAAAGTTTTAGTTATTTAATATTTTAGTTAGTCTCGATTAGTATTTTATAGACTAATTTTTAATATAAAATATTCATAGCTAAAATCTTGTTAGCTACTTTAGATATCAATTTATAAACTATTTTATAAATTTTTATTAATAATAGAAACTATTTAGATACACATAATTTTTTAATCTTTAAAATAGTATCTAATTTAGTTAATATAACAACTAATTATTTTTATTTTTAAATTTTGTTACTATTTAATAATAATTTGTTTAATGTATAAAATATAACCATAGCAAAAGAATCCATACACCTAGCCCAAGAAAAGTATTTTATCAAGAATTATTATTACAATATAATAATATGTAAATAGTCATGATATGAATACATTTAATTAATCCAATTGATTGTATTACATGCATCTTCAAATACCTATTAAGCATGTTGTACTAGATAGTGACATTACACTCTTTTTTTTTTATCGACAATTCATTTGTCATAGTTTATTATACAAATAATTATATAATTCAGATGGTAAAAAACTCTTTCTCAAATTCTCATTACAAAATATTATAGTATATAGTATATATGATTTAGACCATTATTAAGTAAGAAATACTCCCTTTTAAGAATGAATTCGTATACTACAAGTCACAAACTCATTTTCTTATGGACCCATACTTTTAATTGCATCCTATTAAATAATGATACAATGATTATAGAGTTGATATTAGAAGATCCAATTAACTGATGTTAAATATGTTTTTATTGATTTAAATTGTCGTTTACACTCTCTTAATCTTGTTAAAAACAAAAATTAAAATAACATAAAAATATATTGTATTATTATACTATATTTAATCATATAAAAATGAGATACAAATTTATCTCAATTTTAAAAGTTTACATAAAATTGATTTATATTTTCACATCATCTTAAACTTGTATAGATTTTAATTTCATTATCATAATTTTTGCCAGTAATATTTCTCATAATATTTTTCTTGATCAAAATTAATCTAATGTATTAAAATACAAAATTCAACAACTTTAATATCGATAACATTCCATTGTTATTTCATAATTAAATTAAATTAATTTATAATTTAAAATAATTTTCTAAATACAAATAAAACTTGATTTCATATTGGAAACGTACAAGTTGTTTTTGAATGTTTATAAAAATAATTTAGACTTTTTAGGTAATCTTTCGATTTGCATGTATAAAAATTTATGTGCTCGCATAATCAAAACTGCATTCTGTACATTTCCCATAGTTTTATTCTTAATAGAAGTAAAAGTTTCTTCTCTGTATGATGTTGTCTTCTCTTGTTTCCTTTGTGAGACAGTCTAGCATAATCATTTCTTCATTATTAGAAGTGTCAATTATAAATAAGAATATAAGCATTACTATAATTTTTCTTTGACGGCAGATAAGTAGACAAAACCAGATTTCCAAATTGACACAAAAAATACTATTAATCTACCTTATCCGAATAAAACATCAAATCAACCATCATTTTGTTCCCATGAGTTATCCCTAAACTTGATACTTTCACATCTTTAAAACAACACCTCTTTTACAATTCATTTCAAAAATATCATAATATATATTATTACTTTAAAATAAATAAAAAACATGATTTGAATACTAATATTCTCTTCCTATTTCATAGATTCGTTCTATGAGAAATTTATTCCACAGAACTTTTAATTTAGTGACTTCTATACATTTAAAATAATTCATTCCTTATTTCCTTTTGTAAATAACGAAGCTATTGTAATATATTATTATTATTTACTTTATGATTAAAATAATTTATCTCTTTATTTACAAATTTCCACCATCAATTCAACAACGCTTAGGAAAGGGAATAAATTATACATTTATACTACATTAATCAAATTTGAAAAACAAAACTGAACCTGAAAGGCTTTAAAATTTATTACTTTTCAGTGCAAATAAATATCAAAGTTTCAATCTAGAATCTTATTAGTTGTGTTAATTAGATTTTTTTAAGGATTTTCCCTATTTAACCCAGAAGGGGCTAAGGTGTTAGGTAACGGTCATTTCTCCAGTGCCTGGATTTGTAAACATCAGACAATTTTGGAAGTAGGAATGCTACTTACAAAAAGAACTCACATTTCTAAACTGAATGGGTTCGTTGCAGACGTAGACATCTATACGCATCATCATAGTTATTGTGTAAAAGTTTTGACAATGGATGTGCACAAAACGTTTGCCTCCAGATTCCAATCATAGAGCAAATCTGTAATGAATACATGACAGGCAAGGAGAGGAAGATAAAGACAGCTTGCAATTTCCGTGTCGTTATCTATACAAAGGCAAAAAATATTGTAAAGCTTTGCATATATGCAGGTATTGTAGCATATTCCGAACGACGTCGTAGCACCAGAAACTAAGCTTGTTCTATATGAACTGAAATTCTAACCACTGGTGCACGTTATCTATATTGTTGTACACTACATGCCCCTCTTGCTAGCAAATTTAAATGATTCTCGTTGGTTCAAAGAGTCATGGGATTGGCTAATAAAAATAACAAAACACTGCCATCATAGTAGAATAAACTTGGCTACAATGGCTCTTTAGCTGGTGTACCTGGATCACGGGGATATTTCAATGGGGTAGGACGATCCTTTGAACATATGACAGCAGTTCGCTGACCATATGGACTTTGCGATTCCACTGGAAATGACAACATCAATGTAAAGTTACTTACACAAGCTAGCTGGTAATCCAGGTACGAAACAAATAAATTGAAATGAAATGCAAACACTTCCGATAGAATCAACAATACATGCACCCAAAGAAAAAGGTAAAAAGATCAAGAATACAAGGGCATACCCAGAATTAACTATTTCTGGAAATATGAAGAAAGATCATATACCCATAAGGCCATGCAGGTGAATCTTCTAATATGCGCAATATTGTTTTTACAATCTAATATGTACAATATTATAATTTTAGGGGTCGTGTAATACGGACTAGAGAATGCGTAAGACCATCTTTATTGCTCGATTCTAGGATGAATTCTTCGGTCAACTATGGTGGGAGTAGAGGAAAAGTTCTCCATGCTACCAAGAAAAAAATATGAAAGGGAAGATAACGAGAGAGAACGGGAAGGAAACAAGACAGAAAAAGCTTCAAATGAGTTCTTAATACTGAAAAAAAAAACCTCTTAGCATCTTAGGTGGCAATGTAGAACCCACAAAAATATGCTTTAAAATCACATTTTGGTTTTATAGTTAGAGATGCTACACTAATATGCATAACTCCTAACAAAAAACATAATATTACACGTTATTGACTTCATGAAAAACATTGCCTTGGATAAGATAATATTATCATATATTAGTGATAAACAGTACAATATTTGGATAGAATAAAACACTTTTTGCAAAAGTACCAATCACATGAAATAATTATATTTATTTAATTTATGCTAAACTTTACAGAAATAAAAGGCGTAATCTCTATAGTCCACAAAATCATTTAGGTTAGGCATTTTTGTCACGAGATTATAAAAATTCTACGTTAGTTCTTACCATCGTAAAAATCAAAGGTTATTAACAAAATTAAGGGCCTGACACGTCCAAACCATACAATCTTGAGAACTAATTTAGGGATTTACTCAGACGTTTCGAAAGCCTAGGAAAAAAAGTCATAATCCCTATGTACATTCGATTAAAAGAAACAAAACATCATCAGATTTGCATATAGATATATGTCTTATCAAAATCATAATAAGAAATAATATCATATCTAATAGCTAGTGATTGATTTAAGGGGTTCGCAGAAGCCTTGAATCCTCATGATGGCCAAGTATATATATATATATATATATATATATATATATATATATATATATATATATATATATATATATATATTTGTGTGTGTTTTTGGAATTGTCAAATGAACTGATTTTTTACTATCATTATGCATTACTATAAAATTAAGCATTGAAACATTTTGTTTTCATGTTTTATATGCATAGTTGATTATTATTTTTAAATACTATATTAAAAAAATTTGATCCTAATTTAACTTATATTAAAATATGAAAAAAGCTTCAAGTTAATAAATTGTAGTGAATATATTTAAATTTAAATATATTAAATTTTATAATATCAATTATCATCTGCATCATTATTTTCTTATTTTCCTAATATGCCATCAACGTCAAACAGTAGAGTATTGACTAATTCCAAAAGTGTGCCAAACGAGACCCTGATATTAAGGGGGTAAATTCAATATGGTATTCAGATTTTGCTAGGGATTGTGCTAATGTAGTAAACCTGTAGCGAGCTAAGAATAATTCAAGTTAATAAAGTTACGGCCTATTTGAGCTGGTTGCATCTCCTTTACATTAATACAAGTTAAAATTATTATCAAGTTTTATAACAAGTTTCTTCAAAAAGAAAATGTTAGAAGAAAAAATATAAAAAATAAAATTAACTATTTTACAAGTTAAAATTAACTTATGTTTAAATGAAAAATAAAAATTTAATGAAATTATGAGAAAGCTTTTACAAATTAACTAGTATATAAATTACAATTTTAACTTGTAAAAAAATGTCAATTTTTTTTCTTAAAAATTAACTCGTTCAAAAGTACTGTTAACTAACTTGTATTACCTTTTAAAATTCTAAAACTTGTCTTTACAGTTACGGTGAAAAATTAATTTTTTATGAGCCCATACATAAAAACCTTATCAATGCTAATTCCACCCCTAAGACTTAATTTAGTTATCCATCATTTGATCGTATAAGAGGAATTCGATGGATAAGCTTACACAACAAAGAACTTGCATCAAACAATTGATATAGTCATAATATATAATACAAGCTTATCCTAAATCTGGTAGGGAGAAGAGAAATAGATTGGATGAAAAGAAGTCGATACAGTTGGATATAGTTGAAATAAATAAGAAATAAAGAAGAAACTAAATATGATTAATTGAAGAGAAACAGAAAAAAGATGAAGATATTAAAAAATGAATAGAAATAGATGAAAAATAATACACCGTCTCACCAATTTTAAAATTTTTGTTCTTTTTCCCTCACCAACCTATTTATATTAATTATTTTTACCTGTTCTCTTAATCGGGTTTAGGATTTAGATATTTTAACGTGTGGAATTTAGAATTTTGACAACTTCAGCTCAAGAATTGTTTACTTACAGTTATGGTTGTCTCAATATCTAAAGAAAAAACTCAGATCAAGTTCTATATATCCTTATTCCTTATCATCAAGTTCTCAAAGCAATTCAAATATGGCGAGAGGATGTTCTTTCTAGGAGTAAATAACTTCAATTAAATATTTATTACAAAATTTCAAATAAACATCTTCATGTCATCATTTATTGGAGACATAATGGCAAAGACATAAAGAACTTGATCCAAGTTTTGTCGTATGTTTAATCTAGAATTATTTGTATAGTTTTATTTATTATTTTTTGTTTCAGACACTGTTTATAAATACATAAGTATACACACACAACTATTAAATAAGAAATATTCAGTTAATAAAAATTTACCAGTGATTTACGGGGAATAAGATAACTTTCACTTATAGAAAACTACAATAGGACATTAGTACACTTGCCAATTAAAAGAGTATTTACCCCAAGTCTTCGTTAAGTATTCTGTTGTCGTTCACAGGGGATTATGGTTCCAATTTTATTAATTTGTATATTTTTCTTTTATATTAAAGTTTATGAATTTTAATTTCTTGTCATCAGTTCTAAACTTGCAATTCTAGTACAATTTTTATGTGAAACAAAACTTTAGTTGAGTCTTTACTCTCTGACTCTAAAATAGAAAAGACAACGAGAAGAAATTGTTCAGAGCCAAGGAAATAGAAGCTAGAATTGCAGCAGACAAACCAATCAATCTCAAACTCAAAACAACGCATGGCGGCCACTCGACATGAAGGTAAACAACAAAACCCACCTAGTAGAACTCTGGGGGCCTATGCCATGTGACGAGGGCCCATATGCTTCTCTAGCATTGTTGCTCCTCCTATATGTTAACTTCCTCTTCCTCAGAATTGTTAACACAATGATCACTAGGACGATTCCCTCCAGAAAAAATCACATTCAGATTTTGTTGCCATGAGTTGAATCAACATGGACAACAAGTAGTTGCGGAGGATGTTTGGTTAGAGCTTTTATTTACTGAGTCCAAATCTTATTTTATGCCAAGATAGCATCGCATGTAGTAAGATCAAGCCCTCCCCTTTACGTTGTATGGCTATTATGTTGGGCTTGATGATATGTTGAGGCAAAGGTATCAACAATTCTGTTATAGTGGCTTGTTCAACATCTATAGTCATTATGGCTCCTCTTATTGTTGCATCTAGTATCATCTTTGTTTTAAACCTCAAACCAATGCACAATATACTTAGTTGGGACACATCTTCAAATACATGACTTGAGCATTTTTCAAGCAACAAGGATTTGAATTGCTCTCAAGTTTCACAAAATGGTTCATCAAGTCCTTTACTACAGGTAGAGATTTCTAGTTTGACACTGATGTGTTTGGTAGGTGGAAAGAACCTATTAAAGAATTTTTCTTCTACGACATTCCAACAAGTTAGGCTATAATTTGGATGACATTGTAACCAGGCTTTAGCTTTCTCATTTAGAGAAAATGGAAAAAGTTGAAGATACACAACTTCATATTCTCCTTGTGGAATTCTCATGGTTCCACACAACTCATTGAATGTTGACAAGTGTGTATGGATCCTCATGGTCCATTCCAATAAATAGATGGGCAATGATTACGCTTAGGAAAGTTGGCTTCATCTCCATTGCCTTTGTAGTGGGAGGAGCAACAATGTCGGACAAGTGTTTGGGCTCTGGCATGGCATGATCACTCAGAGCTCTTCTAGGTGGGTTTTATTGTTGACCTGCATGTCCAAGGTTTGTCATTGGTTGTTTTGAGTTTGAAGTTGATGTATTTGTCTGCTACAATTCTAGTTTTTAATTCCTTGTTTTCGCAAGATTTCTCCAAGTTGTCTTTTCTATTCCAGGATCAAAGTTAAAAGGTTCAGCTAGAGTTTTGTTTCGCATACAAATTGTGCTAGAACTGCACGGTTAGAATTGATAACAAGAATTTATAAAATTTGCAATCTATATACGTTTATACAGAACTATTAAATTAAAAAGATACAAATTAATAAAATTTGGTACTATAATTTCCAGCAACAACGCTAGAAAACTTGACAGGACCTAAGTACGCTTGCCAAGAAAAAAGGGCAATTTACCCCAAGTCCTTGTGAAGTTTTCTCCTCCTAAAGTCACTGGAGCATTGGCAACCATAGCCACTCCACATTGACCTTAAGTTCCCAATCATTTTGCAGACGCATTACATGCTAAGCTCCAAAAAAAACTCAACCAGAGGGAGTAGGAAGGGGTATCAAATCCATAAATTGGTGTTACCCCTTAAGCTTGTGATAAAACTAATCTATTTACGTGGTGGTTAGCAGCTTAGCGCTGTTGGACAAAGAAACCATAAATCTCTCCACTTCATTTCAGAACATAAACTCTTCCATATATTCCAAGAATATAAACATGTTTGAAATTTTTTAACTCAATACAAAAGTTTATATCACAAGAGCGGAGTTTAAAGCCGTGTGTACCTGAGCAAACTTGCAATAGAGATGCACCCACCTTCTGGATGGCACTTTCAGCTTTCTTAATTTCATCCTATCCAAATTTATCATGTAGGAAATAGATGATTCACAACTTCAGAAGTCCATGGGACATTAATAGAAAAGCCACACAATAACTCAGCTTGATTTGAAATGTACTTAATTGAAAAAATAAAAAATGATATAGATTGAATTAGATATTTACATTATCAGCCAATCATGCATCGACAAATTACTAAGAATTTGACCACCACAATCACTATGTAGGAAGTCTAACTTGTTAAATGATGTGCCAACTGCCAACACATCATTAAATGACAGTAAAAATCTTTGTGCTGACAGAAAAACATATTTAAACTCAAATAATATAAGCACAGTTGAGATATAATTTATTTATATAGTCAGTAACAAAGTTTTCACATTAACTTGTACAAGACACATAAGTCACTTGTCTGAGTCATTGCAATGAATGATTGAGTTGAATGTTTATCTAGGGCAAGAGGAATGAAAAACAAACTAAATAGTCAAATCAAATTATTTAAGGGGGTAAAAATAGCCTCCATTTTCTCTTTTTTCAATAATCTATTCCAGCTCCAGGCAAACTGTTTATAAGGATTTGATAAAAATTTCCGAAATCTTAATAATAACAAACTTTCACTGTAACTCCTAGACTATTAGCACATATATATCCTCTAAGGGCATTATCAAATCAGCACTACACCCTAAAAGTGAACTCAAACTAGAGGATGCCTGGAAATAATTTTTGTTTGACATTGTGAACTCTTCCTATGTTTCAGCACAAGGTCCGTAAGTTCTCCTTCAATATTGGCATTCAATTTTAATCCCCTGAGTAGGAGTACGTTTCAAAGTTTAGGGTCATTAATCACTATCAATACCAGTTACAAGTAATATTAAATAAAGCAATCGACCAGGCATTGTTAAATGCATAATATATGAATCGGCAAAATAATTGTTTAACATTTGTTATTACATGTACCTCAGGATCATGACCCTTTGCAGCTATAAACAACCCACCAACACGAACCAAAGGAAGACAGTATTCAGCTGGAAATGCAAAAATAGAAAGCCAACACTAAAGTAGTTACGAATCGCAAAGTGTCAATGCAACGAATTAAATTAGGAAGTACTCAATTTACCTAATATTCTCATTTCTGCAACTGCCCTAGCAACTGCTACATCAAATTGCTCTCTGAAACAAGGATTATGCCCTAAATTCTGCCCTATGCACAGAACAAGACATATTTTCAGGCAGTGGAAGGTATACTGAGATGATCACAAGTTAGTGATGCCAAAAAGTAAAACAAAACATAACAGCAATGTAAAGATCTTTGGGAATTGGAAGTGTTTCAGTTTAAGAAACGTGTTCCATGTTAATTGAGGTTAATAATCTCCATAGTGATTGCTTTAATAATGGAGATTGAGGTTAATAATCTCCATGGAAAATCGTGTTTGGTTATTCTCTCCTTTTGTTTTCTTTCTAAGGGCAATAAATAAATGTAACACTAATATTGATTATGTCCGTTTTGTGATGGTGCCGTGGTCCCATCTGCAGCAATAATGGTGCTATTGCTCAAGCATTTTCTCGTGGGCTTTCTCTTCGTTCAGTTCTCGAGGCTGATTTCATGGTTTGTTAATAGCCCATAATAAGGGACTGCAGAATCTAATTGTGAAGTCTGACTGTCTTGAAATAATTAGATTGGTGAATTCTGGTTGAGACTTGGAGGGTCAATTCTTTCAGCTATTGGATGAGACTAGAAAATTGAGGGATACTTTACAGAATTGTTTATTTGTGCATATTCAAAGGTAAGCTAATCATTTGGCTGACTTCTTTGAGAAACATGTTTTATTGCTTACTAGAGAAAGTTGTTTTTTTATGTTATTCTCATCGTACATATTACTCCTTTATGGAAGAGAATGATGCACCTAATCATACGATTAATAAATAAGTGTGGTTCTGGGGCTTTTGCCCAGACCCTGGCAAAAAAAGAAAAATGTAAACTCTAAGGAAAACAATTCAAAATAGCATAAAAAGATGGATAGACAAACAAAAAATAAGATATATTCAGACGGAATTAGTTAAAGAAAAACAGGAGTGTATTTTACCTCCGCTCTTCCTCTTACAATTTGAACGTTTGAGGAACCGATAACACCGACAACGTGCTCCAAGAAGACGCATCGCTTGTTCATAGACTCCATCAGCGTTACATCCCACTCTATTCCATTGAATCACATATTACGACGGACTCCGCTGACCAATGACACAATTCAGATATTGAATACATCACATAAGAAAAAACCTGGACGAGCTATGGCCAAAACTACTCCGGGAAGGCCGGCGCCAGTTCCAACATCGACGAGACTCAACTTATCGCATGAAGAGCCGCAGTGCAAGCGGTAACAATCGCTGAGCGCAGGCAAAATCGCGAGGGAGTCCTCGACGTGCCTTTCCATCACATCATTCACCTCTCTAACAGCAGTGAGATTCATGCGCTGAAATCGCAATTGCGATGTTCATTTGTTCAGGGAGAGTGTGAGTTGTGTTGTATACGAGTGAGAGAAATTGAATACCTTGTTCCATTGAAGAAGAGTGTCGACGTAGAGATGAATCTGATGTTTCTGGTGGGAGGTTAGCGTTCCGAAGTGGGAGAGAGTGGCTACGGACTTGTGCTGACACAGTGTTGTTAATTTGAATTTTCGTGTCGGAAGGTGTTTGAAGAAAGTCCACCGAGAAAACTGTAAGTTACTACCCAGCAGCATTTCCTCCCGCGCGCTTTTACGTTCCCGCACTTTACGACTTATGTTGCTAAGCTGGCTTGGGTTTACAAGCCCAAACCCAATTGACAAAACTATAAGGCAAATTCTATTTGCAAACTCTCTTTTCCTCGCTACGTCTCTTTCTTGTTTTGGTAAAGTGTTGTTATAAAATTACTCTTACTCGTTCAACTCCACACACTTGTAACATTGTCATCTTCTTTAATCTAGTAGAAATGTTGGGTGCAACAATTGCTATGACTTGGAGCATTATGCAATGGTACAAAATCACGAGCCTCTTCCTCATAAGCAGCTACGCTAATCTGGATTTATTATTGGGATGACATGATACTCACTGGATAACACAAGTACCGGTTGCTTACTAAAGCACCGGTATTTAGGTAATTTTGCACAGTAATAAAAACTATATTTATTTATTTAGAAATAAAAAAGAGAGTTTTAGACTGTTATACAATAATAAATAATATATTTTATTTATTCTATAAATCATGAATATATTTTATACAATAGTCTAAATAAATATTTTAATTTTATATTTTGTTTATTCTATAAATAAAAAAATTATCTCAATAAAAAAATTGTTACTTAAATATGAAATACATTAGATTTTTTGTGAGGCTCCGTTCAAAATTCAAAGAGAGATGATGGATAGAAGAGATTGTAAGGATGTTTAAAGTGAAAAATGATTAACAGAGATGTAAAGATTATTTAGGGTTTAGGATTTAGGAATTAATTTATAATTTTTTATTAATAATAGAAATTAATATTAGTAGTTTTTAATTTATAAAAGACTACCTAATTTAATTAATATACTAAAAAAATAGTTATTATTTAATATTTTTTTATATTGCTGATGTTAGTTAAAGGTAAAACATGTACTTGAATGAAAAATAACGGGAATAAACTTGATAACAAGATTGAAGCTTCTACTTGAAAAAGTTTCATATTTTAGACAAAATAGAAGAAAAAAAACATTGAAGTTAATTATTAAGTAACAGAGTTCAATCCTCCAACGTGAAAAGCTTGATGTTCAATTTTCTGTCTCTAACAAAAACTCTAAGGAGTTCATGATTAAAAAAAGGAAATAATGGATAAAGTGGAGATAAGAAATGAAGAAGAAAAGAAGAAGGGAAAAGGATGAGGAAGGGATGGCTTATAAAGTTAGAAAAAAAAGAGAGGTTAACATGGATAAATTGTAGGATTCATCCACTTTAGTAAGAAATTGTACTATAACAAACTTGTAGGATTACTATTATTATTATATTAATATTGTTATTAATAATATTATTAAATAAACAAATTATATTTTATTAGAGTTAAATATGATTAAAAAATTTAGAGTTAATTTGTTTTTCTTAATTTTAATGAAGATGAAAAATAAAATTAACGTGAACAAATAGTCAAAATCGTTTGTTACGTGATAAAATCGTTAACATCATTTACTTCTTATGTTTTCCATAACGATTAAAAGTGTAAAGATCAATTAACTCTACAATTTCAAAATAAATTATAATTTCGTATCAAAATCCATATAGAATAAAAACATACATAACCTTTTTAGAATGTTATCATTTTGGAACCCATTTTCCAAAAGCATGGTGTGTTGATGATGTATTTAGGCATCTTGTCAAAATGTGTAGATTCTTAGGCATACATATAGTATGATAGCCAATCACTACTTAAGCTTAAAATGGTATTGCAATGTTAAAGCTTCCTGTTATAGCACAAAATAAAAATCAAAACCAATATAGGTTAACCATTATGTTGTCACACGCTTGGAGATTTGAAAACTAATATACAGCTTCAAATTATTACATTTAGTATTGGTATTAGAACGTCTCATACTTATGTAGGAGATGAGTTGAACGAGATCACTTGTTGATGAAAAGTGTTTTGAATTCACCATGGACAACGATCAAGTTTAGATATCTAGATTTATGCATCTTCTACAAAGCAATTACCATGTAGTGGAAAATCGCCAATTATTTCCCTCTATTGAATGTCGATGACACAAAGACATTAACTATTTCTATTTCTTAATTAGGAAGATGATCATCACCTAAATCATTGTCTCGTATTACATTCACTGTCTTTGGTTAACTGTGTTCATTTTTTTTCTTCAATTATAGATAGTGTTTTTTTAGTTAAAGGTTTGTACACTTGTGCAAGACCTCCGTGATTGTAGGATACGTGCACTTGTTTACTACAAATTTAAATATGTTTTCAGTTTATATAAATATGGTGTTTGGTTCCTTTAAAAAAATATTTACTTTTTGGTTTCTCTAAAATTTAGAATCACTGCTTTTTGATCTTTAGTGTTACATTTTCTTTTATCAGTGATAAAACAATATATAAAAAAAGTTATTTCACGGGTGATCTAACCCATTTACATAGATAAAGATAACTCGCTGAAAACCATCCTAACCAACCCCAAAACATCTCCTAGACAAACGCTTTAAAACTATCCTTGTCAAAAATCAAACATCGACGTAATTAAAGAGAATAAAGACAAATTAAAATATCAATACACAAAGAAAAAGAGAAACAAACAGAAAAATATTTAGTAGATATCAAAGACAAACTTTTAATTAAACCAAAGAAAAAATTTCGAAATAATCCAAAATTCCACCTTTAAAAATAATCATAATATTCCTGTTACTCCAAATCATACGCATGAAGTTCGTAGGTTTTGAAAAAAATATATATTAATTAAACGTTTCTATTAACGCATGTTAATATTTTGATATAATGTCATTATGTAACAATTAGAAAAACTCTTAAAAATCTGTAAAATAAAATATTTTTATCCATCATAAATTGAGTATTATAGATTAAAAGTTTATTTCAAATTATTGAGGGAAAAAAAGTATAAAAAACTATTTTGCAGAAAATAAAACAAAAATTAACATGTTTTTTAAGAACTGTTTAAATTTTATAAAAATGAAAAAATTTTAAAAAAATAAAAATAGCTAATTTTACAAATACGAAAACATTTAAGCCAAATTATTATTATTTTAAAAATAAACTACATTAATTATTTAAAGTACTGTTTTAAGCAAGTAAATTGTAGTAATTAGGTCCGATGAAATCAAGATCATCTTCGTTTACAAAACAAAACGCAAAAAGGCTTTATCATTTCAGTTATAAGTTTGTGAGTGAATCCACTACCACATGCTAAATTTGAAGGCAAAGTAAAATTTTTAAGAACTTGTATTTCCTTGTTCATGTGTGGACCAGCAATGATAGATCTAACCAAAAAGGTTTTGGAATAGTTTCTCTCACAATTTTTATTTTATTTTTAATATAATATAAATTTATTGTAATAAATTGTCTTCATAATTAAAATAATTAAAAATAAATTTACAATGTGGGTTTTATTTCCACTAATTTATACTACATCCAGGGCTTGAAACTTGTGGTGAGAAGGTATTTAGTTTGTGTATTTTGGTCCCAATATAGCATGTATATCGGTGCAAAATAAGCCGAATGTGTCAGAGAAGAAAGGCTACTCCTCTTATGATCAGTTAAGTCACTCCTCTTGTGCTTTGATTCGTTTTTCAAATTCCTTCATGATTCCGTCTTTGAAATGTTTCAGAAAAGTGTATCAGATAACAGATCGAGAAAATCAAAATATGCAGGATTGATGTGGTCAAAGATGCAAGAATCAAATTCATATTGATGTATATGTATCTTGGGGATCATTTTGTTTTCATTTTGAAAGCTCAAAAGCGTAAGATTATATCTACAATTTTTTTAACAACTATTGATCTAATAGGTGTTGGCATCAGGTAATTTAAAAAAAAGAATGTATAACTTTCATCAATCTTCTGAAAGAATAATTATTCGTATATATAATTTAACAAAACTACTCTATTACTTTTCTTTTCAAGCGCTTTACTTTTTATGAGCCGTAGCAGAAATGTTATAACCACACAAAGTTTGACATCTTGAAAAATGAGAAGCATAGAAAGGAGTTTTCTGTTATCCTAATATCCATAAAATTATAGAGTTTTGAGGTGTGGAGGGGTAAAAAACATTGTGCAGTGGCGGTCCAACTAATTAACCTCTGCATAAGAAATTAAGGACAAAGGGAACATGGCACACTGCGCACTTTATATCTTGGGGCTTAGACTATGTTGTGTGCCAAAAAGATTTGAATCTCTGAAAAGAAATCCACTTTCATTCTCTAGTTTTACTTTTCCACCAAACTAATTTGGTTTGCCACATTTTCCTCCATTGATGAGAGGAGAAAGTGGAAGAAAAGGCTGGCTAATGCGCGACTTTATCTGAGTCAAACATAAAGTCATAAGCCAAGGTTTAGATAGGTTATTTTCGAAAACTACTTTTGTCCTCTACATATATGCTCAAAACAGCATCCAAACAACACAACAAGGGGGTGAAGCCAATTCATAATCCAGTGGGGTAGAAAAAATAAACTAATGAGATTCTAGAACTGGAGCAAGGGGAACAAAAATGGACATTAGATAGGATAGGTTTTGAGGTAAAAGATAGGAGGAATTTGTTAGATAAAAAGAAGTTAGCTAGAAAAGAAGGGGTTGGAATTGGGGGCGTGCGGCAAAAAATGTTGAAAAAGCAAGAAAGGAAAGGGCAATATAAAAACAAAAAGAATTATGTAAAAGATGTTTTACACACATATATATCAGAGTGTTGAGTGGTGCGAGAATCAAGAAGTATCATCAGACCAGGTATATGGTACTGGACAAACATTCAAAATATGCTTATCTTGGAATCTTTTTCTCTATCTCTGTAAACAATGAATTATTGCTTCCAAGCTTCAGAATGCCGGGAACATTATTGCGTTATGTGTACAGTAACTAACATTTCTGTCCCCATAAACTTGGCTTTTGCACCAGGACAACCATTCCATTCAGAAGCCCACATATTCTATTTCTATCTTGTACTTAGTATGTGTCTTCCTCCTCTTAACATTTTTTTACACTTATATTCTCTCAAACTCTGCCATCCTCATTCTTTTCATCACTTTCTCATTCTTTATTCCCATCGGTATACTATACATATATATATGTCTCTCTGATCTGCCAAATTCCATCTTTAACTAAACCCTATAAAGCTCATCTCATAACCATTTCAATATATTCATCCACTTCATATACAGTCACAAACAGCCTTTTACTGCTTTTCAATTTAATAATTGCCCTTCACATAAACAATCTTCAACCCTCAATCCATTAAATCTCAAACACATCTCACTAATTCATCTACCAGTCAACACAATCACACTGTGTCCATGGGAATAATAATACTGTTACAACCACCCAATCATTTTGTGCCCCAATAATTTTGTTTCAACAAAATTTTCCACAAGCAATAACAGTGGTAGAAGAACCAGATTTTACTAATATTAACAGATAATTAATTCTTCTGTGTTATGTACAAAAAAGAAAGTGTATATATGTAGTTGAATATGTGAAAGGATTAGTTTATATTAATTTTGGAAGCATAGATAAATAGGAAATAAAAAAAACATGAAATGGGGTCATGTTTCCTTTTCCTGGCAAACAAGAGCTGGAGGGCATAAAAAAGTTGGCACCACGGTTTTCGTGATAATTCTTTTTCTTTCTTAGTTGCCACAATACAAAAAGGAGAGAGAATAGAGAGGTGTATGAAGTAGTCTCTTTCTCTTTCTCAGAGAGATGGCACGAACTACCTTGGATTTTTCTTCAACCTTTCAACGCCCTCACCCAACAGCAATCATCATGCCCTCACCCTCCTTCCCCCTCTCTCTGACCGTCCATAACCATCATCATTACCCCCTCAAGGCTCCCACCCCTTCCTTTATCAGAAACATCATCATCATCATCATCCACCAACACCTTTTGCTCCTGATCATCACCACCTTCACCATCACAGCCACAACGCACAAGAACAACACCACCAACACAATCAAGGAACATCCAAACATGCTGCTGCTTCGCTTCTACTCATCACAAAACCCTACTTTCGCACCTAGCTAGCTTCAGCAACTTATACATATATATTGAGTCGTGAGAAGGGTCTAGCTTTTGCTGCCAGGATCCAGCCACTCACACTCTTTGGGGAATCAAGCGTCTCGGTCCGATCCATTTTCTGTTTCCTTTTCTCTTTAAGTATATTAATTCTATGTTACTTATTAAGTAGCCTTTTTTTTTCTTTTCTTTCCAATTTTATACCAAATTTTAGTTTCATTCGCAGAAGGATTCTGTTAGTTTGCTTTATCACCATCTTCCTTCTCTCCTTCTAAGTGTGCAAGTGTTCTTACTTATTGTGATTGATAAACTTCAAAAATTAAAGGTTTGGGTACCATATAAATGTTTTCAACTTTTTTTCTCCGTCCTAAAATTGTTAGTGTAGAAACTCATAAGGAGATCAGAATATTGCTAGTCAGTAATATTTAATTAATGATTCGTTTCTTTAGTTCGGGCAATCATAGTTCTGAGAAGAGTCAAGGAACTCTTTGTGACTTTGTCACTGTATCCATATTCTGGGTAAAAGAATGATGCACCTATATTTGCTGGGTCTAGCTAGGGTTTCCCAGCAATATCCTTTTAATTTACACTAGTTTGTTTACTTCCTTTTGGTGTAGATTTTTAGTGATGATGCCTGGGAAAGAATATACATAGATACACAGACACAAAAGTATGAATCAGAAATCAGAATTCATGGATGAATTAAGATGAATCGAGTTACCTAATCAAGACTCAAGAGCAGAAAGTCTAAATTATTGACCAGAACTCCTTTTCCGTTGAATTTTCTACATCTTGTACTTCTTGCTTTCAATGTTCTTTGTCCGTAACTCCACAATCTCTAACTTTATCTAACCTTTAATTTTTCCCGGTTTTTGATGTGTTGCACGTCTAGTTGTAGCTAGCAATCACATCTTTCTCATGAACACAACGACCTACACAGATTTCTCTCTCTAGCATGTACGTGAATATATATGTATATATGTATATATAAAATGCAATTCATCGATGACGATACGCATGCTCGGACGGAGGTGAAGTCCTGAGAGTCATCGTTAAGTCAGAAAGAAAACATCTGAAATTAAATACATGTATTACATTATTATTTTTTAGGTACGTTCTTAATCGTAAATTAAAATGCTGCAAATATCTATTCATTTCTTACTTCACGTTTGGATAATTTTGTTCACAGATAAAAGAGAGAAAACAAAATTTTCTTAGGTTAAAAATATAAAAATGGAAGCAACGCAAAACATAACTAATGGTGGCACCCATTATGATTGAATGAATCCTTCACCCTGCAACATGACAGCTAAACAAGCTTCCGTGGTTTGTGAAGGAAGAAGTAAAATTACCATTTATTAAATATATACAGAAGAATAAGAACACAGTTAACCCTAAGAACTTAATTTCTAACCTGTTAAATAAACCATGATACACTTACATATGTAATAGTTAAATTTAATGCATATATGAAGTTGAAAAATAAAATGCTATAATTTTCATGGTAATAAATCGGATTAATATTTCATTCATCGTATGATAGACCAAAATAAAATCAAGAGCGAAAACGAGTTTAAAATTATGTTTTATATAAGGCTCGAAATTAACGTATAGTTTTCAAATTTATGATATATACAAGCTTCTTTAATGTTTTCCTTTTTGAAATTCTGACATGCTCTAAAAGTCTACTAAAAAATCTACTTTATAAAAGACCGTTAAATTAATTAATAAACCTACTTTTAAACATATAAGCAACAATTATGCAATCTCAGAAAATTATTATAACTTTTTTAAGTGTCTTATCTTTTAAAAATTATTTACCTAACCTATTTAATATACTATGTTCAGTTAATTGTATGATCTCTTAAGAAATTACTGTAAAACTTGAAACAAAATTTGAATATTGTTCTCCAAAATATTCAAACCTTACTCCTTCCAATTAAATGAAGGCAGCATTTTTCTGTTATAAATATGATAATTTTATTTTGTTTTTCATTTTTTTAAATTAAATTAAAGGAGAGGAGAGAACAACATATTGCCAAAAAAAGTAGAGCCGCGACAACATACACCAATTTTGAGAAGTTCTTGTATGCTCATATAAAGTAAGAAAGAATTTCAATTATATTACTTTAATTATAAAACTAAAAAAATTGTTTAAACTCTTGAAAAGATAGTATTATATAAAAATAATATGGTAGTGAAGAACATCGATCTCACTAGTTTTAAGTCAACGATCAAACTTGGAAGCTTCATTGTATGACTTTGGTTCACATACAGATGAAATGGACATGATATAATGATGAAAAGAAGGAGAGAGACGATTATATGAAAGAAAATTGTCAAGAAGATAACGAATACCTGCAAAATTGATACCAATTAGTGGTAAGTAAGGGTTTGACATGAAAGATTAGAACGTCGGAGATTATAATGGATGAAGAGACTTGAATTTCAGTAGGAAGAGCAATCCTAGTTGTATCAGTAGAAATATTTAGTTCATAAGTTACACAGCCTGAATTACAAAGTTAATAAATGGTGTATTGCATTTCCCCAAACACAAATTTCAATTTAATTTAATTAATTAATTTTAGATTATTTTAACTTATTTTAATATTTTTCCTATAAAAAATACCATGTTTCTACATCACATTTGCTAAATGAATTGATTTAGTTGACTGAATTTATGCTCTTGTTTTTTTATCTCTTAAGTTTCACTTTTTCTTATACGAAATTGTAAACACAAATAGAATTGATGCACCAAAATTATTTTTTGCTTAGAATATCAACAATGAAAGTATTCAAGACTTTCAAGTTGAAGAAATTCCATTAAAATGTGATCTAAAAGTGTTAGTTAATAAGTAAAATTTAGATTTGTTTTAAAGAAACATTCACTTAAAAAATAAATCTAAGCAAGTAATTTAGTTATAGCTTATTCAACCAAAAGTTTATCATTAATTTTGCAGAAAAAAAGTTGATCATAGAACAACTTAGGTCATAAATTCGACCCGTATATTAAACTCGGATGGCATCCAAACAAAGGGTAAAGGTTTTATAGTAGTAGTAACTTATTTAAGAAAGTTGCAATTTTTTGTTCAAATTTATTTGAGTTGACATTTAAAAATAGTTTTATTTTATTATAATATAATATTTTATTCTAAAAATATTATAAAATAATTATTTTTATTCATTAAAAAATTAGCAAGGAGCGGTGAAAAAGGTAAAATAACAGAGACTGCAAAAAACATCACCGAGAGAGGGAGGGAAGAAAGAAGAGAATGGAAAAGAAGCGGAAGAGGAAGCAGCTGGTGCAGCGCGCTGTAGAGAGAAAACCGAAACCGGTTCGTGGCGGCCCAACCCGAACCGGTAATGTGAAAGATCCATTCCCATCCCACGCTCGACCCACCCCGGAAGAATGCGAAGCCGTACGAGACACTCTCTTAGCCCTACACGGCATTCCCCCGGAACTCGCCAAGTACCGCAAACTCCAACCACTCAATGACGCGGTGCAACCGGAGTCACCCGAGCCCGTTCTCGACGGTTTGGTCCGAACCGTCCTCTCGCAGAACACCACTGAGGCTAATTCCCAAAAGGCCTTCGTTTCTCTCAAATCCTCTTTCCCCACATGGGAACATGTAAGTATCAAACGTAATCGTTTGCAATCGCTCGCTTCAGTCTTGTTTTTTCTGTTGGGTTTTAAACGATGCCGTTTTCTGTGTTGAAGGTTTTCGGTGCTGAGTCCAAGGACGTGGAGAATGCCATTCGATGCGGAGGTCTAGCCCCAACCAAGGCTTCCTGCATTAAGAACATGCTGCGTTGTTTGCTCGAAAGAAGAGGTCAACTGTGTCTGGAGTATTTGCGAGATTTGTCCGTCGATGAAGCTAAGGCTGAGCTATCCCTTTTCAAAGGAATTGGTCCCAAAACAGTATTATTCTTTTTCTTTAGCAGTTCTACTTGCCTCTTCATTTTGCAGTTATTCACCTGATATTCAAGCATTAAAAATCTCAACACTTTGCAGCTCTGTTAAAACTATTTGGCCTCATGGTACTTCTGTTGGCTGTTTTGGGTTGTTTATAACATCCCGTTTTAGTCATCTGTAACTATTGTTATTATCATTTGTTAGGACCTGGGAATACGAATTGCTTTTGATATGTGTGACTTTATGTTTAGATTTATGTAGATCAAGCTACCTTGTGACCGCGTACAATATTTCATGCCTGGTTATATATAAATCTTTGATAGTTCTTAAAATGCAGTGTTTCCCTTTTTCAATATACCATATATTTTGGAAATTGAGTATCAGAATCTTTTCCTTTAATTCTTTTAAAAAAAAAATCCTCAAACGGTGCCTTGAATCCTTGTGAAAGGTGAGATACTTCTGTTTTAATTTGATAAAAATGTGAATTCTGTCTGGCACATGATGTTGTTTCCGTCGCAGTCAGTTTTCTGTTCTTGGTCTGTTTTCAATTTTATGCTTATTTCAGTTCTTTGTTCTTTTCTCATGATCCAAAATTTTCAATTGATCTCAACATATCTATACTAAACATTTTATCTGCAAAAGAAGTGGCAACCGTGAAAAAATTATAAACATCCATTGTGCTGGTTTGCTTTATCAATAATGTTGATTTTCTATTTGTTGACTTATTAAGAGCCTCGGTCTAGTGGATCTCGAGTAAGTCAATGTCACAGTAAAATTATTTTTCACGTGCATGCATGTGTGACCATGTTTTAGCAACTATAGGTGGTATATGAACTCTAGAGCAGAGATAACACGGACAATGAACTCTAATACAAAGCAGTTTCAGTATATAGAGAGAGAACTAGAGAAGGCAATTGGTCCTACAGGCCACTCTAACACACTAAATTCAAGTGCTTTGAGATATTAGATAGGCTTATTATTTAGGGGAGAACAAGCTTGATTTGGACGTTATGTGATTGCTACTAATGGTCAGGGCAATAGCTAGTAGGTTTCACACTGAATTCCCTCTTCTGTCTTTGCCCATTGGGGTAATAAGCTTTCTGTCACCATATTTCTTATTTGGTTGAAATATAAAGAAGTTTCCCCGGGGTCACTGTTTTCTTTAATCTGTTTTATGAGGAGGATTATCCTCTAGTTGAAATGAGGAAAAGTTTTCCCTGTTTCCCATTCTTTTTGAGATATCGTGGTATGTATTCAGATCTTTGTAAGAGTGCAGGCTGGTTTCTACTTGCGGTAGATTAAGTATGGCTTGTGTTATTCGGTGGATAATTTTTTGTGTTAATAACACATCAATGATGATTGTATTTGATTACATCCTCGCCCAGTAAGTAAACAACATCGTGTGGAAATCTGTAAACTCAATTGAACACATTTATTTGCCCTTTCCCCCTTTGTGTTGGTTTCTCTAAATTGCGGGGTTGATTGTAGGTGGCTTGTGTGTTGATGTTCAATCTTCAGCAAGATGATTTTCCAGTGGACACTCACGTAAGCATGATTCATCTTTTACTGTTTACTCATATTTAGAAGACTTGATTTAGTTGAATATTTATGCAGATATTTGAGATTTCAAAAACCATGGGTTGGGTACCATCTGTTGCAGACAGAAATAAGTCGTATCTTCATCTAAACCAAAGGATACCAAATGAACTTAAGTTTGATCTAAATTGCCTTATGTTCACTCACGGAAAGCTTTGCCGCAAATGCTCCAGTAAAAAGGGTAACCAGCAAGGAAAGAAAGGTAACGATAAGTCCTGTCCTTTACTGAATTATTGTAAAGAGTCAGATTGAACTTTGAATTGGGCAAACTAATTATTTTCAATTTTTGATTCTCAAACTAATCTTCTAACTATATAGAATACTAGTAGTTTAGACTTAGGCTGTTAGGCAAAGGAACAAGTTTAATATTACATGAAAGAATGCGCAACACTGTGTGCTAGTTTATGATGTACTTGCAGGGATTATATTGTCTAAAGTTTTTCCCTTTTTAATCTTGTGGAAGGGATCTTGCTGGAAAATGGAACATTGTTTGAATCTCTCTTAATGGACATTAAACCTGCAGGCTTACTTAGTGAGTTGCGTATAAGGTCATCTCCAATGGGAGAAAGAAACCTATTTGAGTTTCTTAGTACATTAATTTTTTTGTCTCTGTAGTGTCACATCTCTCATAAGAAATCAATACATTGATTTACTAATAAGAAACTTGAAGAAATTCACATTTATATCCTTTACTCCAATAGTAAGAAGTCGACACTTCAAGAAATAATCTTTTATGACGAAGAAATAGTTTCATGCACAAGGAACCTCTTTTTAAGGAGAAGATACTCAAGTGGCACATAAACCTCTTTCAATGTGTTTTTTTTAAGAGACCAGTAACTGATTTATAAAGTATATTATTTGATTTTTAGAAATAAAAATTTAAGCCGTAATTTAGTTGATGAGAAGCAGATGAATCTTAATTGTGTGGTTACATTGATGTGCATGTAAACAATTTTTCCTGGTTTGAGTTTTTAGCAGGTTGGGTCAATATATTTTATTTATTTTTTCAGTGAATATGTCAAGTTTGTACTTTTAATTTATGTCTTTGTGATCAAAAGCCTGTGGATTTTGAGTTTAAATACCATGAATTATCAATTCCTTCACAGAAAAGATTGACAATTTTTATGGTAAACTCAGGTCACTAGAATAAATAAAATAAAGTATAATAAAAGACGGTTTTATCCTGAAGGATGCTAGTTGAAAATTCTAATATAGTATATGATATGCAGAGTCAAGAGTAGTTATTTATTACTAAAATGACATCTAAAATTTTCTAATTTTAAAATAGTTATTAATCATTTTTATATTTTGATAAAATCACATTTATTTCTTATACTTTTTAAATGAATATTTGCTTTCATTCTATTTTTATTAAATTATACCCATGTTCTTTATGTTTTTAGTTATTAGTTTTTCAATATAGTGATACTTATCTCTATTATTTTATTTATTAAAATTTTGAAATTTTTGTTTATAATTTTTTTATATTTTAAGCAATGTTATTTTTCATATGTATTATTTTATTAAGAATATAAAAGAATTGAATATCCTTTTATTAAAAAATATGTATTTTAAAACTAGAGATGATATAAATATTATTTAATGTAACGTCAAAAGATGTAAGTACAAGTTTTCCTATGTATAAACTATCTAAAACTTGACTATCTCAAACAATATCCGATAAATGTGTAAGTATTCATAAAAAAAAGTTATACAGTTGACATTCGGTGTTAAATTTTGTAAAATATCACTTTTGATAACTTTCTACAAAAATAGTTATCAATCTAACCATTAATTTTGAAGTTTTAATAAAATAGATAAGTCCATAAGATTTATGTAGTTTAAAAAATTAATTTATATTTCATTATATTACGTTGCTTTAACCCATAATATTACATTTCTCTAATTTGAGGGAAAGTAATTTTTTTTAATCTAATAACACATATTATATAATGATTTCATTTAAATTTCAAAAGAAGTTCAAATTTTCAAATTAATATAAAAAGAAAATTCAGAAGGTTAGAAGTAAAAGGGAAAAAAATGTCCAGATGAATGAAGATTTGACAAAAATAAATAGATATTTTAGTGAGAGAACCTCAGTATTATATTTAGATATGTTGGAGGAAAAGAAAAGTAATTTGAAATAATTTATTTCTTATGTATTGTCTAAAAAATACATTTTTATAATAAATTTCAGAAAATGGATATTAAATTATTTATTTTTTAAAATATTTATCGAAATAGATAATTGTCAAGGATAAAATAACAAGTGAATTTAACTTAAAAAATGTTATAAGTTTTAATTATAATTTTCTAACTTCAGTTGTAATGATAAAATTACTTTGATAATTTGTAAACCATTAAAAATATTTAGAAGCAGCTTTTGTCATCTATAAATAGAATTTTCTCTCAAAAAACAATTTTATCCGAACATGCCTTCTTTACTGATTTTTATTATAATTTCATAATTATATATTATATAACTTTACACATATTCAAATGGCTGATATGGACACACGTGTACATGTAGAACGCCCAAGATTTTGCTCAGATCAACGGTGACGTGTAACATTGCCATGATCAACTGAGTGATAAATTATTATTGCAATAATTTTTAAATAAAAATAGTAACGATATTTTTAATTCTTGAAATAACATTTTTTAAACGTTGAAAACATAATAAATACCAGTGGAATGCATTCCGCGTGTATATATATAAATAATTTTATAAAACTGATTTAACACAGTATACAAGAAAATTACCTTTTAAAGTGGAAAAGTTATGTAGTTTCTTTTAAACAGAATAGATAAATTATGAGATTTCATTAAATAAGAATTATTCTAATTATTGAAAGATGAAAATTTTAATTAAAAAATAACACTAAAATAGTTATAAAAAATGTGTATATTTCTTTAAAGTAATAGTAATGATAAAAGAGAATATTATTATTTATTTCTTTATTTGAAGATTTTTTTATCAATGCAATTCTTTTAAAATAATATACGCACACATGTGTGTACTGTATTTTGACAGAAGTGGAACAAGGGATACGGAAATCCAAAATATGAAGCATTGATCAGATCTTACCGGGTCCTCTCTGGTTCACTGCGACAGCATACCATAATCCGCTACTCTTCTTTCCCTTTTGTTTCAAACCGAAGTCCTCAAAATCCCATGTTTCCTCCTCGTCATTACACAACATGTCTTCTTCTTCTCTTCCTCGTACTTTCCGACCTCTCCATATCCCAATCACAATCTCCTTCGGCTGCCAAGAGAAAACGCATGAAAGAGAAAGTTCGCAATATGTATGTAAATATCACCTTCCCATTCCGTAGTCTTTTTAACATTTCAATTTTACCTATACATCTCTTTCTCGGCACTGTTTAGCTCATGCGTCCAAGTTTCTGAGTTAGGTATGGGGAAAACACATTATACGAAACGAGTCTTAAGTTTTCCTAGCTAAATACAAGGTGTATTGAACTTATTGATTGTTTTATGTGTTCTGCAACTTCGATCCTTGAATTATACTCATAATGAGTTTTACAGAGGCAATGAAAGTGGTAGGAATTGCCATAAGTAATTTTTGAAGTAGGCTGGGTAATGTTTTCTTCTCTGACGAACAGATATTTATTAATGTTGTTGGTTTATGACACTTTTTGTCCGTAGGTTTTACCACGCATATGACAACTATATGACTTATGCCTTTCCGGTCAGTTAATGTTGCTTTATGCCGTTATTTTTTTTATTGACATACAATAGTGTGCAATGTTAAGATTGTTATATTTTTGCAGCATGATGAGCTTAAACCTCTCTCTAAAACTTTCACCAACTCCCTAAGTGAGTTGGGGAATTTGAAGGTAATGATATCTCTATTTAAGAACGGAAGAAGAAAATCAGTCAGAAAACTGTGGAAATAACTGTTTACTACTGCAGCTTGAACACTTGCCTCAAGACTATCATGGCTCTGCCCTTACACTTATTGAATCGCTGTCTAGGTATATAAGTTGTTAGTTTATGTAATTCTGTTTTCATTCAATTTGTCCTATTTATTATGAGTTCATTTTGTCTATCTTGTTGAAGTGGAAACTGATATACATACATACATATATATTTATTTATTTTCCTTTTTTTTATTAGCCTTGTTATTATGGGAAATAGCACTGAATTTGAGAGGGCAGTGCTTTGGCTATCAGAAAATCTGACATTTGATGTTGATGCACGCATAAATCTTTTTGAGGTAAATATTTCAATTTGGTTGAAATTCTCGAGTCTAGAGTTTTGTGTGACATGATGTCACTTTGCTCAAATTTTGAAAAGGGCATTGCTTTAATTTCTGCTGAATGATATTGAAAAATATTTATTCTAAACACTTCAATTTTGAAACACTATAACGTGTTTACCTACCACTTGATTGTAATCATTCAGTGCAACATAAGAGTTCTGGGAGGACTTGTCTCAGCTCATTTACTTGCATCTGATTCTTCAAAGAAGTTGTTTCAAGGGGCTTACAACAATCAGCTGCTAGTTCTGGCTGAAGATTTAGGGAAACGCTTTCTACCAGCCTTTAATACGCCTACTGCATTGCCGTATGCATGGATTAACTTAAAGGTATACATAGAGCATTCAAAGTCCTTCATTCTGTAAATATTTTATTTAGAGGGCAAGGACTCAGCTTACAAGTTATTTTCATTTAATTGGGTTTGTAAGCTTTTGAATGTTTGAAGATAAGTATGGTAATATTAATCCTGTAATCAACAGTTCTTTGCATTATTACTATTTCTTAAGAAAATAGTATTTAAGTGTAATCCAATCTTACAAAACCGGCTTAATAAGGTGACATTTGTACCTATTTATAATTTAGTCGTATCTTTACTCGATGTGGGCTCTTTAACACACACCCTCAAGCCGAGGACTAGACATCTCGAGCATGAGACTAGGGGGAACTCGATAGTGGATGACACGATTAATCCAACAAACTTGATTAGGATAAGTTTTGAATGACTCTGATACTGTCATAAGAAACTAGAATTTAAGCCTTACAAAACCAGTTTGGTGAGATAATAGTTTGGTTTTATCTTTAATCGACGTGGACAAAAAATTGAAGTTATGTTTTGATGTCCATGTTACATTTTCAGCTTGTTTTCTGCTGTCCACTGCAGCTGCTGTCACTAGATATTGTTCTTCCCATTGTCAAGTCAACAAGTTGAGCCCATAATTGGATTCAACATTAGCCACTTTGAGGAGGGGGAGGGGGGTTTATGAATTTTCACGTTAGTCAGCCCATCCATGAATGCCACCCCTCTCCATTGACCTCTACCAATGTTCTGGCATGAAACTGCACCAGTCCACTATTCAGTAATCCTCACTCCACAGATCAGCTTGTCTTCTGTATTTGGTTCTACCATAACCCATTGTGTTTTGGTTCCATCACTCGAACAGGCTGTTTGACCTTGTCTCTGTTGTGTGTGGTGGCCATTTTTGTCTCTGTTTTTGTCCATTTAGTTTTGGTGCTGTGTTATTCTATTCCATCCATGTTTGTTTGGCCTTGTTTTGTCTTTCTGTTTATATTTCTGCATGAATTGACTTATTGTGTTTATGCATATACTTGCATGACATCTACTTACAATGTTCACGCCACTGTTTGGCTCTGGTAGTGCTGTTGATTGACATTTTATGAGCCATTTTCAAGCCCATTCGAGACAGGTCAAGCGGTTCCCATGCTGTCACACTTTTCAAAGTTTTTTGCTTTTCTGACTTTAGTTTGAGGTTATTCATGTTGTTTAAAGCTTCCAAATCTGTTCTGATAAATTTGAAAAAGCTTGGGACCCATTTTGAATATTTTTAATGATGTTTCCTCTTGTACATCTTTCTTGCAAAGTCTCTTCTCCTTGGCGATGCAACAGTCCAACCATATCTTCTGATTGTACATCATTCTTTTTATATTATGTTTCCATGGCAATGATTATTTCGGTGCTTATTTTGTTATCTCTTCAGCAGTCAACTGTTTTTTTGGGATGCTTCATTTTTTATGTCGTCTCTTCTCTTCAGCCATCTGGTTTATGAACTCTTATTTTAAAATTATTTTCTGTGTTAAATGTAATTATTTTTAACGAACTAAGAGCTTTATAAGCTTTATTTCACAGAATTTTGAGTCCAACCATGTTAGGAATGTTGTTAGGCTGGGTGTAATAGGTGTACGGCACATCATGATCTTGTCCCTAATATATTAGCATAAAAAAGAGCATTAGGTTATATCTCTTTTTTCTTGATTCCATTGATTCTGATGGAATAAAAACGGTTAACTTTTACAGTTCTGTGCCAAATCACAAGCTGGGACAATGACATGATGCAACTAAAGGCAATAATAGATGGATAGATATTCAACCCTTCTAGATTTACTTTTATTGATAGAGTAATAATTAGTTTTGAGATTGCAAAGAATTCTGTGGACTTAAAGAGAACCTTAAATCGAACTGTTGAATCATTTAATGTTGATAAAGAATTGTTGAATGGAATTAGTTTGGCAAGATTTGCTCATGGAGTATGTGATCCCCCCCCCCCCCCCCCCCCCCCACAAAACATTTGAGGTTTTTAAGATTTGGTTCTTGTCTTCCCCCATTTTTTTTCTTAATTTTATACAAAAAAAATAACAAATTTTAGCCATGTTTTTTTTTT
>Ga0123342_1001742_pt1 | contig 36703 bp, 19 predicted proteins | sample Turbeawhitnodule_FD_89960 | JGI IMG/M metagenome (GOLD analysis project Ga0123342, IMG submission 89960) | Root nodule microbial communities of legume samples collected from Mexico - Turtle bean Mexico white nodule | ecosystem: Host-associated > Plants > Roots > Nodule | place: Mexico: Nepantla... | reverse complement strand
AGCTCTGATACCAAGTGGAAAGAAATAGATGAAATATATTTCTGAGATATCTTACAAATGTGATTACAGTCTCTATTTATAGACTGTTTTACAACCTAATTAAAGAAAGAAATAATAGGCAATAAAAGCCAGAAATAATGAGTGTTTAAAGCTGTACAAATCAAATAAAATCAAATCACTAACAAATTTGTCCTAATAAATATAAAATGGAATCTGCACTTAATTATAACATAATTCTCCTAATTATGCAACAAGGTGGATACTATTTCTTCACTTTATAATTTGGCTTGGTCTTTTGTCCAATCATTCGTGCTGACTATGAAAGGTGTTTTTTTGCACTGTCAGCTTTGCTGAAGCAACAAGGTATTGGTGTGAAAGGGGCGGCAAAAAGTACCCCAGTTGTTGAAGAAATTCCACCTTTGCTTGAAGGAGGCGGAAAGATGGAGGTGATTTTATAATTTTTTTAATTAGTTTCCCTGGATAATTAAACTGATGTCAGTGCACATGTAATATTGCTTAATGTTTCTAGGTATGGCAAATCAATGGAAGTGCTAAGACTCCATTACCTAAGGAGGATATTGGTAAATTATATAGTGGAGATTGTTACATTGTTCTATACACTTATCACTCTAGCGAGAGGAAGGAAGACTACTACTTGTGCAGTTGGTTTGGAAAAGACAGTACTGAGGTAATTCAATTGCTCTGAATTTGAGCTCTAAATATAGTGATAATTGTAATAATTTGTTTGCTTTAGCTCCACAGAGCTTACCTATTGTTAAGACTGGCCTAGAATTTCCTCACTTGGCCAAAAATGTTATTTCTATGTGAGCTTTCATTGCCTAAGATTCTGTGGTGGTGATGATCTTCTGTATGTAGAACAGCTCTATTGGAAACAGACTATGAAGTCTCTTGGCTATATTTAAGGAAAACAATTTATCCTTTATAGGGGTGATCAAAATATGATGTGTCAATAAACTATGTGATTGTTTCTAAGTGGTTGACATTTCATATCATGCTAGCAACATGTGAGCGTGTGTGACCTGCTGCATTTGGTTGCAACCCGATAAGTTCTTCTATTCTTTAATTTTTTTCAGAAAAAATCCATATATTTCTGAATCATGAAAAATAAAACTTGATTCTTTGGCTTAAAAATAAGATTGTTGAAGATCAGGCAATCTATAAAAAGAATAAAACTAGATTGTTACTAAGTCTGGATCAAAGAAAATAATTAGAAAGCTATGTTAGAATGAAGCACAGTGCAAACAAATAAGCCTAGTAATACAACAGAATTATCTAATCATGGAGACTCCTATGAAGAATATGTGCAATAAAAACAAAGAGGCTGTGCAGGAATCCCTTTTCCGAAAAACATTATGGATTTCACATTTACAATGCAAACACTGTTCATTAAAGTTAACGATTTTCTTTTTGTCCTCTTTCTTGTCTGTGTAGCCTAATATTTACCACATGGAACTGTTGTGGAGGGTGAGGAAGGATCTTTGGTTAGGAAATAAAGTTCTCACGATTCCCAAAATAGATAATTTTTGTATGAAACGCTCATAAATAGTATATATTTGTGCATCAGTAAATTGAGCTTCTTTCTATAGTTCAATATTTTAATATCTTAACCTAATAATCTTGATGGTGTTTTCTGACAACTCTATATCTTTCATGACCCATATCTTGGCACACTATGAATTTCTTACATGGAAATACTTGCTTTCTTACTTACTAATAATAATAATCCAAATCATTGTTGTCCATCTCCAAACCACATGATATAACTGTTTTTTTACTCTGCAAGAACATGATATAACATTGTGACTTGGTTATGTCCTATTTTTCAGGAGGACCAAAGGATGGCTATTCGATTGGCTAATACAATGTTCAACTCATTAAAGGGTAGACCTGTTCAGGTACCCTTAATGTGAATACCTTGTTGGGGATGCTGCCTGGAAAATGTGTTTAATTGTAATAGTTTCTTGCAGGGTCGCATATTTGATGGTAAAGAGCCACCACAGTTTATTGCTCTTTTCCAACCAATGGTGGTCCTCAAGGTGTCATTTGCCAAATCCAATGTTAATTTTATTGACATATATAGATAGTGTGAGGTAATCATTTTAACTTACTTATGTGTGATTCAGGGAGGCTTGAGTTCTGGTTACAAAAAATTTATAGCAGATAAAGGCTTGCCAGATGACACATACACAGCAGACAGTGTTGCACTTATTCGAATTTCAGGAACATCCCCTCATAATAATAAAGTGGTGCAAGTAGATGCAGTATGTCCCCATAAAAATTAAATTATTCATTTTTTGTTCATTGTGGTTATGTTGGTGGGGCTTCTCTTCTCTGCTAGCTGATCGTAATTATGGTATTATTGTTCAGATTGCAGCATCGTTGAATTCTACCGAATGTTTTGTTTTGCAATCTGGCTCAGCTGTTTTTACTTGGCATGGGAATCAATGTTCCCTTGAGCAGCAGCTTCTTGCAACAAAAGTTGCTGAATTTTTAAAGGTAAACCTTACTACAAGTTCTTTCCTGCTATCTTTTTGTACTTTTGTTCTTTTCTGTTTTGGAGATTTTATCGTCTCCCTAGTTGTATTTCATCATTTTTCTGCATATGCTAAAAAAGACGGTTAACTTTTTTGAAGGGTATTAGCTCAAAATTGTACTTGTAACACTGCATTATTCAAGCACCATCATATAAAGTTAAACCGTAACCAACTTGTTCAGTCTTATATTATGATTCTAACAGAGTTTCTAGTTTCTGGCCACTTGGATAGATTTACCTGTCAGGGAAGAAGCTCAACTCTTCTAAGAATATTTGTGGCAATGGCTTTCATATTTCTTTTGCTAACCATTAGTTACTTAAATATAATGTCGTTCAAATAATCTTTGAACGACTATAATATTGAGTTTATACCCTAATATATCCCTTGTAACGGGATAACTTGTGCTTATGCCTCTGGCTATTTCTTTTTCACCAGTAAACTGATGATTTCGTTTGATATTTAGATCAGCAACAGTAATTTACATTACACGTTATTTGTTAACATATTGAACATCCATCTCCAGCCAGGAGTTGCTCTAAAGCTTGCTAAAGAAGGAACAGAAACCTCAGCTTTCTGGTTTGCAGTTGGGGGCAAACAAAGTTACACAAACAAAAAAGCCACTAATGACATTGTCCGAGACGCACATTTGTTCACTTTCTCTTTCAATAGAGGTACACTATCTTCAAGCAGTGTTTGTATACATTTTGCTATAAATAGCATATTTATTTATTTGAATGTTCTGACCAACCACTAATTGTGTATATTTCCTTGCAACATGGATGTGCCAGGAAAGTTACAGGTGAGTTTGTGACTGCAACCTCATTATGTAGGCAGTGAGTCAGTAACTTGGGGGTTCTCTATCTCTTCTAAATCTGATTTTATATTGTACTCTTCAGGTAGAGGAGGTTTATAACTTTTCCCAAGATGATTTGCTAACAGAGGATATCCTCATACTTGACACGCACGCCGAAGTTTTCGTTTGGATTGGTCAGTGTGTGGATCCAAAAGAAAAGCAAAATGCATTTGAAATTGCCCAGGTAAATAATGTTCAATTAATTAGAGTTTTCACTTCCCATATTTCCTTTTACTTGATGTATACTATAAATTTTCCTTCAGAAATACATAGATAAGGCTGCATCTCTGGATGGACTATCTCCTCAAGTTCCACTATATAAAGTAACAGAAGGGAATGAACCGTGCTTTTTCACTGCATACTTTTCTTGGGATCATGCAAAAGCTTTGGTAAGTGCTAAAACATCAGGGAACTCCATTTTTTTTTGTTTCCCTGTCTTCTTAAAATATCTCCATTCTCACACTTAATAATCATTGTGGCCTGTAAAGTTGTATTTTTATGAGTGTATTAATTGAATACAGTATAATTCTTGGCTAACAAGCTGGTTTAGTAAAAACATATTGTCACAAATATAACGATGACAACAATTTTGAAGTTTTATAAAACAGATTTTTGGTTTTCAAACGACTCAAATGACATCATATGGTTCATGCAGTGAAATAAGGTTGTTGTTGTATAATACAGATTCTATCTTTCAAAATTGAAGCTGAGATTATAGGTATAAAACAGCTCTTCCCATGTCTGAACCAGGTCTTCTTAGTACTATTAGTGTACTTACTCATACGAAGAGTATAAGGTGTATAAGCGAGTTCCAAAATTGCTATACTTTAACCCGAGGTTTTTGAAGAAGAATATAGTCTTGATTGTGGTCACCATTTCCTGAATAAATATTTTAATACAGAAAACAAAGTGAAAAAAGGCTACATTTTTTGTAATTATTAGTGAATATTAGAAAGACAAACGAAGAGCATGATTACCTTTAACCAAACATGCAGTTGATTTATTCTTTATCTTCCTGATGAAATGCAGGTTCCAGGGAACTCCTTCCAGAAAAAGGTGACATTACTCTTTGGGATTGGCCATGCTCTAGAGGTAAAAACTTGACTTCCAGTTTTCAGGAGAACATTGTTACAGTTGAACCATGCAAAATCAGACAGTTTTTTTTTCTTTTTTTAACATTAAAAAACAGTTGAAACTGAACTTCTATCATTTACAATGTCTTACTTAGATCCAATAAAGAAGATTCTTATTCAATTATGATTCTTACTTCTTTGTAAAACGGTTTCTCTGTCCTTTTCAAGTTCATGCTATTAGGCGGTTACACACAACAAAATATCTGAATATATATAATATCTAATTCTTTTTTTTTTAAATACTCCTAAATTCTTACTTCTCTATATTTTTTTTTTCTTTCACACGATTACTAATAAACCTGTGCAGAGCGCAATGTTGGTGTTAGGTTTAATATCTGAATGTATGACTGCAGGTGCAGCTATTAATTTCTTGTTGCTTGTCCATTTATATGCTTAACTGTGCTACACTATATCTACTTAACTGTGCTACACTATATCTACTACTGACAGGAAAAGTCTAATGGGTCAAGTCAAGGGGGACCAAGACAAAGAGCAGAAGCTTTGGCTGCCTTAAATAGCGCATTCAAGTCATCTCCTGAGGCAGCAGCTAGTGCGGTACACCAACTTGTTTATTCATGATTTAATATATTTTTTCTACATTTTACATGCAATGAACTTAAGGTTATACAAACTAGGTTCAAATAGTTTGTTCTTGCTTGGATTTGGTTTTGCTCCCCTTGCCTTTTGGTAGTCACTCGTTTTGGTTTAATGATATTTTTAGGTTGTTGTCTCGCTGAGTGTCTTAAGGTGTCAACTTGGTTGCCATTATCTATAGCTTTCCTTTGGGGCTTCTTTCTAACTTTTTCTACTCTGACTGACACAGGATAAGTTAAATGGGCTAAATCAAGGAGGGCCAAGACAAAGGGCTGAAGCCTTAGCAGCCTTAAACTCTGCATTTAATTCATCATCTGGAGCCAAAATTTATACACCTAGGTCGTCTGGAAGAAGTCAGGGATCACAGAGAGCAGCAGCAGTAGCTGCTCTTTCTTCAGTTCTTACTGCTGAAAAGAAGAAAACTTCACCTGAAACTTCTCCCGTGGCAAGCACTAGTCCTGTTGTGGAAAATAGTAACTTCGGTGAGAAACATAGCCCAATTCCAGATACTAAAAGTGAGAGTGCCCCTTCTGAAACGGATGTTGTTGAAGAAGTTGTTCCTGAGGTCAAGGAGACAGAAGAATTTGCCACTGAAACTGGCACAAATGGGAATTCAGAACCAAAACAAGAAAATGTGGATAATGGAGGAAATGACAGTGAAAATAATCAAAATGTCTTCAGTTATGAGCAACTAAAGACTAAATCTGGTAGTGTTGTGTCTGGAATTGATCTTAAACGGAGAGAGGTTAGTCTAGGTTTGCATATCATTAATTTTTTTAATATGCTAATGCTAGTATGAACTGAGACATAACTTTTATGGAACAATGAAGTACCCCAATACTATTAATTTTTCTATTTTAATTGGAAGTGTTATTGATTTTATTAGATATTGAGGGGCCTATGTAATATTTGAAAGGGTCTTCTTGCTAACCAATCCTCATTGGTTAAGAAATCCAAAATAGAAAGTTTTATCAGAATTCACATTAAAGACACTTTGTAAGGAAAACTTTGTAGTTTGAATTGCTTTGGCTAGATGTTAACATTTTCCTTTTCCACTTAATGTTGCTTAGGCCTATCTGTCAGAGAAAGAGTTCGAAACTGTATTCGGAATGAGCAAAGAGGCATTCACTAAGTTGCCAAGATGGAAGCAAGACATGCTGAAAAGGAAAGTGGATCTGTTCTAGACTCAGATACAATGAGCAACACACATGCTGCTTTTGCATGCTAATATATATATCTTGAAATGCACTTATCTGTTGGGTAGTGTGGTTTTTTTTGGTATATATATATATATACGTATATATACCCTACTTGGATTCCTATGCATAGCACTTTGCTTTTGGCCCATAATGGACGTAGCTATATATGGTTAGTGTCCAAGTTTGAATGTGGCGCTGCCTTGGAGAGTGAGTTTTAGTTTTCTCCTTTGAAATTGAGCATGCCTCTTCTTCCTCTTATAGTGTTCACATATTATTGTAGCAATAAACACAGTGGACAGATTCTATTCTTTTTTTTGTCAAGTTTGTATTTTCAAAAATGTGGCTCTTTGTTTTTTTGCCTTGTTGCTATTGGTTAGGGAGGCTGGTGTATATGTATTGCATCTTATACTGAATCTCAATATAAAGAATGGAAATTTGTTTGTTTGTTATCTATGGGTAGGATATGAAGAAGTGTGTGCATGTGCTGCTGCTTCTCTTATTATTTCCCAATGCACAACAGGAATTCAACTCTTCTCTTGCAGGTTATGGATGGATTAAGAATTTTATTCAGGTATTTAAATTCTATGAATCAATGATAAAAAAAAATCATTATCATTTTTAAGATAAATAATATAAAATAAGTAAATAAGTTTGTTCATAGGTTTATAAGTTAGTGGCTAAAAGATCTCTCCTGTTATTTTTTATTCTCTAAAATATTACTTTCTATTTATGTTAATTGTAATTTTTTAATAAATTTATTACTTTTCTCTAAATATACTTATATTTATAGATAATTTTATGTAATCATATACTAGATATTTAAATTTACCGAATTTTTCAATGGAAAATAAAGTTATTTTCTACATAAATGAAATTTAAATTTAAATCTATTACTTTATTTATATATATTAAGAGAAAATCATTACATAAAAATCAGTTTTAATTATAAAAAATAATTAGTTGTTATATTGATTATATTAAATAATAAGATAGAGACTTAAAAAATTTAATATATAAATTAATTTTTATTATTAATAAATAGTTTCTAAAATGGTATAATTAACTATTCAGATTTAAAAAATATTTATTAATAATAGAAATTAATTTAGATATAAATCATGTTTAATTTTTTAAATGATATTTATTTTATTTTATTTTTAAAATTAATTTTTATTTAATAATTTTTTAGAAGTGATAATATATCTAATCTCTTATATCATTTTGGAATCTATTTCATTCTTGAATGGGGGAGAACACAGTTTTTATTCAACAAAAACATAAAGAGTTTTTCTTAAATAAAAGTACATGTTTTATCTTAAGCTCAAGTTTTAAAATTGTTTAATTTTTTTTTAGGCTACATTTATTTTCTTATATTTTTTAAAAGAAACACGATCTAAATTTGCTAAATGTTTAAAAACATTTGTCTTACCTTGCTAATAAACAATACATTTAATGAAATAATTTCTCAAATATGCATATTTATAAGATATAACATTATATCTGATTAACAAACAATACCAATATATGTGAGTATTTTCTTTTTAAAATATAATGACAGTATAATTAAATGACACAGACTACTTTTTAATTAGTATAAAATTAATGAATTCTGATTACTATTTTACGTACATTTAATTCTGGTAAAAGTGTTTGTTTAATTGTAGAAACCTTCACAATGTAATTCCCTTAATTAGAAAAAGTGTTTGTTTAATTGTAGAAACCTTCACGTTGTAATTCCCTTAATTAGAAACCTGTCTCTTCTGCAACAAAAGATAAGCAGAGGGAATGGTGAAGTATTGATGCTTCTCATAATGCAATTCCTAAAAGTTTGAAAGCTAAAAAAGGGTTTGGTTTTCTGCATCAACATCGATGAAGAGTTTTGCAGAAAAGGGATCCAAATGTTGATGTTGTTCATGATCAATAAATACACAGTCACTGTCATTCTTAAATGTTTTAGGAGGAAGTAGGTGAGAATTGCAGGTTCTGTTCATCCAAACACATCTTTAATTACCATTAATGTTGTGTTGCAGTTGTTGTCTCCCCATATATTTTTAACAATTTATATGAATTTGTTTGAATTTACCCTGATTTGTATTTCCATTTCACATATCTGAAAATGTAGAAAATTCAGCCAAACAAATCACGTTAAAAAGGATAATATCATATTGTATTTAAGGTTATAAAATTTTTATAATGAATAATATCAAGCTAAAAAAACAGTTCAAAAATATCATTGAATAGAAATTAATTTAAAAAAAAAATTAATTATTATAATAACTAAATTAGAGATTATTTTAAAAATTAAAAAAATATTAATTTTTAAATTAGTTTTTATTATTGATAAATAATTTTTAACTGGTATCTAATTAGCAACAAAGATTTTTATTATCAAATTTAAAATCTAAATAATTGATAATTAAAATCTTAATCATTAGATACCAATTTAAAAACTATTTATTAATATTAAAAACTAATTTAAAAAACAATAATTTCTTTTAATCTCTAAAATTATCTTTAATTTAGTTACTTTAGTAATTAATTATTTTTAATCTCTAAAATAGATTTATATTTAATAATTTTCTTATAAATTTCAAAAAAAAAAAGTTATGATATATATGTAATAAATAAATTATTTATATTGTATGGACATACATACAGTAGTACATAATGCGCATATATTCTTAAAAATGTATATTATGTTAATTTTATTATATACAATTAAAGAAATGATAAATATTCATTGAATTTAATAACAAAAAATTGCAATCACTATAACTGTTGGTAGCTATTATTTTTAAACTGATGTTTGATTTAACAAACAAATGTTTAATTACATAATATAAGTGACTAAATTAGTCACTGTATTATTTTCTATTTTATACTATATATGTAAAATATTTAGTATAGAATGATTAATATTTATGATATTTAAATATAAAAAATACTATACTTATATTTACACTATTTAATAATATATTGATATTACTATTATATTGTATATTAAAATATTACATATTTTTGGTAACCATGATTAAAAAAAGTTCAATCTGATGGGTGAATTTTAAGAATAAATTTTTCATTAAAAGTTAATTTTAAATTCGCTTTTGGTAGTAAATATGCAATTTTAGTCCCATAAAAATTCAAATCATACACCATTAAGGTTTTTAAAATTTAAGTAATTATGATCTCTAGTTAATTTACCATTCCATTCAATTATTTATACGAAATATTAACTCACAACAACGTAAATTATCAAATTATTGATATATAAGATAGTTAAGTAACAAATACATATTATCACTGATAATGGACACATTATTAACAAATTAAAAATAAAGTAAATTACTTAACTTCAAAAAAATTGAAAACCCTAAATAACTGCTAACAATATTACAAAATCAATGATAAATAAACAAATAATAAAAGTGCCCTGAATCAAGGACCAATATCAAATTATTTAAATGGCTATAGACAGAAAAAAAAATCATTCAGCATGCTCTGATTCCATAAGACCCTGAACAAATATCATTAAATAAATATGAGGACTTGGGTGCATCGTGTTGCATGGTCGTATCTTCTGTCAGCTCCACTGGCCCATAACTTTCCCATTGAAGAAGAATACAAAAAATTTAATTTCAAGATGAATGGGTGTATACACAAAAGTAAGAACAAAATTGGTCAGACTAATGCGATAAATAAAAAATAACAACACAAATTTCCTTATTAATTTTCCCTTTGTGTTATTATTCTTTCTTACCATTATGATTTTTATTACTATTCTTCTTATTATTATTATCATTATTATTACTATTATTATTATCCTAAGCTGTTGTAATTAACAATCTCTATAGACAGAAGAATCGAGCACAGAGGAACACATTTGCCTTCTGATGACATAATTAAGGTCGTGATTACTCACACCGCGTTGAACCATCGCCAAGTCCCAAAACGACGTCGCGGAAGAGCCACCAGCCTCGGGTATGGACTCCGACGAAGCGACCAAATCGACATTCTTATTCTTCAAAACGAACTCGCTCCCGCCGATGAGTTGACTCAGTATGCCGGCTTCAGTCACAGGGTTTTTCCTCTTCCTGTGCTGCGTGGCAGCGCGGACTATCTCCACCGCCACAGCGCCGGAGAGCCGCCGCACGCCGCGAGCGCCGCCTATTATGACGGAGGACATAACAACACGCTGCGTTCTCTTGCCGTGTTTTTCTTGTTTGGAGAATAGAAGGACCGAGTCGGGGCTGGGAGTTCTGAATCGGGCGAGTGGGTCTTTGAGAATCAAGAGGGTTTTGACGTCGGCGAGAATCACGTGTTTGAAGGTGCGTCTGACGCGGCCGAGGAGCATGGGGTAGCAGGCCCAGCGGCGGAGAGAGAGGGGCACGCGGTCGAGGAAGCCGGCGAGCGAGTTCTCCGGGTCAAGTTCGGAGGCGTGGAAACTGAGGACGGATCCGTAACTGAGCGAGGAAGTGGTTAAGTTGGTTTTGGTTTTGGGACCCCAAAGAGGTTCCTTTTGCTGCTGCTGGTGTTGTCTGAAGCGGCTGGGGTGGAATGAGGACTTGGGGTGTTGGCGCCAGCGCGTGGAGTTGAGGCGCGCGTGGAGATGAAGCAGCGTAGAGAAGGCGTGGTTCTCTTGGGAGATAATGGGGGTGAATTTGGAGGATGAGGAAGGGGAGGGGAAGAGGAAAACGACGTCGGAGGAGGCGGTGAGGTAGGAGCGGTGGAGGAGGCGGAGGAAGAGGCGGAAGTCGTCGAGAGGAGTGTCGTCTGGGACGTGGGAGATGAGAAGGTCGGGCATGGATTTGGTGCCTCTTCGGTGGAGCGTGCCCATGCGTTGGAGCGCGAAGGGTGTGTGAGGGGTGTGTGAAGAGGTGTGTGAAGTGGGTTTTGTGGTGAGAGAAGTGTTGGGGAAGGTGGAGAGTGTGAAGAGGAGGAGCGTGGTGAAGAAGAGAAGGAGGCAAATGGAGATGGTGGATTGTGCTTTTGACAAGAGGGATTTGGAAGGGGAAAGGAGAGTGAGTTTGGGCTTGTCGGTGATGCTGGATTTGTTGTCTTGGGAGAACAACACCAGAAGCATACTCATACCTATGCCACTGTTATTGTTGTTGTTGTTGATGATGTTTGGCTTTGTTACTGTCATTGTTGTTGTTGTGCTATGTCTGCATTGCTGCTTCTGCTTCTGCTTCTTGTATTGGTTGGGAATGGGTGGTGGAGTTGTGAGAGTGTTGGGTCATTTGCTTCACACAGATTTTGATGATACTCCAAGGACTCACACTCTTTCTCTTTCTTTCTTTCTTTCTTTTATCTCTCTTACTCACAAATACTCATTATTTTAATCAAATGTGTAGCAGAGTATCTTAAAATACTGCTTTCATTGATACCATTAGATAGTTAGAGTTAGACTTAATATAATCGGATGATAAATTTTGTTAGGTTTAGCCATGTTTTAGTTTTTATTTAATTTGGGTCAATTTTCTAGTTTTCTTTTCAAATTTAAATATCCAAAATGGATTCTTTCCAAATTCAAAAAATAAAAAAAGTGTTTTTTATTATTTGAGATATGCTATTAGATCCTCCATAAATTATTCAAATAGCATATACATTGCCCTTTTATGTTAGAGATCAATTCATATATATTTGTTTCATAGTATTATCCTTTTTATATAATTCAATAATATTTTTTAAAATTAATTATTCATATATAATATTTAATAAAATTTATATTCGCTTATCACTTTTAAATTTGCACATTTTTTACTTTGTAAATTTTAAAAATGTTGGAAAGTTAACTAAAACTAAATTATATGATTAACATACTTTTTTTTATAACAAATCTTAATGAAAAAGTATAAGAAAATATGTATACAAAGTGATGAGATATTAAAAAAAATACTACAGTATGATTTAGGCCAAATTACAATTTTTTCTCTCTTTAATTTTTAATATTCATCCTTCTATATTTTTCACGTTTTAGTTTTAAAATTTTAGAAAATATACAAACTTTTTGTTTAATATCAATTTGTTCATGCATAGATTTTATGTCTTATATTTTTAATTAATTAAATTATTTCGTAGCGGTGTATATTAAATGAATATAATAAGTTTAGGATTTAATTGAACTAAAAATAAAAGGTAAAATTACATATATTCTAAAATATAGAGATTGAAGTTGCAGAAAAGTATAAGATTAAAATTATGAAAAAATAAATAAAAAAAATAAGCTTATTTCTAAATAATTGATATGTATTTTATTACAGTGTAATATTTATAAATTTAATGACTTAAATATTTTCATTAATATAATGAAAAATGTTTTAATATATAGTATTTAAACATTTGAAGATGTTTAATTAATAATATATTTTAATTTATATGTCAAAAATTTGTATAATAAACAAGGTTCTTCATATTATGGAAAAATAGAACTACATATTATTATATTGTAGTTAAAAGATAGGTACGTTTAACTTTAATATTCATCATTTATGTACAACGGTAAATCAAATTTGTTATAATTCACATTCTACATTATAAGAAAGAATTCTAACTTTATATGTTTCGAACGTGCCACATATTTATTCCGTCTCATTTATGTTATCTATTGAACTCATTTTATTAAAATAGCTTCATTCTTTCCATACATGCAGTATTTTTATTGAGACATAATGAGTAATTTTTTAGGACAAAATAAAAAATTGACATCTTGTTGAAAATTAAAAAAACATTAATCAATTTAATTTTTAAAAGGATAAAACAACATAGTATTAAAAAGAATTTTTTATTATTGTATAAAATAATATCAAACGAAGAATGTATGAATTATCTAACTCAATTTTGTAACTCTCGTTTTGATGGTAAAAATAAATTCTTAGTAAACACATCCCCTATTTATATAAACACATTAAAAAAAAACTCAACATTTTTCAAAGAATAACTTACTCATAAAATTTACTTACAAAAATCCCAAACCACTAAAAAAATCATTGAATATTAACTTTTTTTTAAAATTAATTATTATATTAACAAACTTAAATATTATTTTATAAACTACAAAATTATTTATATTTAAAATAGTTTTTATTATTATAAAAAAAATTAAATTAATTTTTAAATTAATATCGAACACTATTCTAAATTAATTACTAGTTTATAATTACAAAGTAATTTAAAATTTAAAGTAATTAGAAATTTAAATATTAATATATAATATTATATATCAATTTAGAAACTATTTTATAAATTCGTATTAATAATATAAATTATTTTAAATATTAATATTTTTTTAATTTATAAAATAGTATATAACTTAATTAATATAATGATTAATTTTTTTAAAATTAATTGTTATTTAATAAAAAATTATTAAATTCAATAGAGACTTGTGTTGGAAAGATGTTCTTTTACAAAGTCTTTCAACATTAACTTTGAGTAAAGTTGTAATAATGGTTACCATGAATCAAATATAAAATTTTGCTATTCTTTTTATAATATTAGTCACTTAAATCTTAATCATAAATAATAGTAATATTCTCTTCTTAAATCATCTATCTCTTGTTAAGTAGGTGAAATCTAAGATATTATTTTTATTTTATAACTAGTAATGAGTTTTGTAGTAACAAAAAAAAAGGTTATTCAGATAGTTTAAAAGGAATAATTGGATTCGTGTAACATAATTATAATAATAAACTTACTAAATCAGATCAGTTATATTGAGTTGAACTAAATCTAAATAACCAATATAATGTTAATAAGCTTTATTTATTTATTTGTAATAACTAATACACATGCTATGAGAAATTTTTTTAGTTAGAATTTGATGAATGGAAAAATAAAATAAAATGTTGCATTGATAAAATGGATGATTCTATGGTTGAAAATAAAGAGTACAAGAGCAGTAGTATGATTGATCTGGGGAACAGAACATTGAATGCTATGAAACTTCATGACACCAAACTCAAATCAATAACTTTTAAAGAACCAAGAACAAAAGTCACAAACCCTAGTCCTATTTAATTATTAATACTCCCCCACAATGTTAGGTTAACTAAAATTAAATAACAAAATTTTAAATTAATTCATTTCAAAATGCTTCATAAAATCATTACTAAATTAGTGCAAAATAACATAATTTGATAGTTAGTTTAGCCATTCACTCACTATTATTTTACCTTATATATATATATATATATATATATATATATTATACAAAGTAAATATTTTATTTTTTACGAAGTTAAATTTATAATATATATAAATATTTTGTTAATATAATCAAATATTTTATAACTAAAATTAATAATAAGCAAACATCTTGAAACATACATAAACTATATTTATATTTATACTAGAAAATAAATTAGAATATAAATTTTAAATTATTTAATATCATTTAAAAAAATATAAAATAAAGTAAATTGAAAGGGTTAAAAATAAAAAAGATGGTAAAGATAAAATAAGACTAGTTTGAAATGTTTGAGACATACTTATTTTGGATGTTGCATTTGTCTTTAGAGTGAGGCGAATAGAAGTAATACTTTTCAAATTATGTATTCTAGTAATAATATAAAAATAATAGTTTAAATAATTTACATATTTAACTAATTTTTTACATATTTTTAATATATTATTTAAAATTATAATAAACATTTTCATGGAATGAAATGAAATAATGAAAATGTATATAATAACTATGATGGTTTTATATTTTAAAAATGATATTTAATGAGGATGAAAAAGAATAAAAATGTTTATAATAAATAAAAATCTAATAATATATACTTTTTACGAGCTGAACTATTAAATATTTTTTTTAATATCCATTAATTTCTTCTTATAACTGCAGATAATCTAAAGTCATTTGACTTTGTACTAATTGTGAATTAAAGAAGATACATTAAAGTTAAATGTTAAATATAACTTTTCTCTTGAATTTCCCTTACAAGTGTCACAAGTCAAATTTATTACAATTCCATCTATAATATTATCATATATAATTACAATAGTATCATAATTTCTTACAACATATGTGTGTTTAAATTTTTTCATGTAGAAGCAATTATTATTCCCATTTAAATAGGACAAAAAGATCCAAGAAATGATGCTGTTCATTTTTTTCTGCCGACACTCGTTTTTTCCGTGTAATTTTTATTTAGTTATTATATTTTTCAGTATTCAATGAAAAAGAGAAATTAGATTAATTTTATGAGAAACCCAGTACTCATCGAATTTCACTTCAAGTTATTTTTTTTTTTTTATAGGAACAAATATATTTTTTCTCATTTAATTTTATAACAAAAAAAGTCAATATAAACGTTTAGCAGTTAAGGATATTTTTTTAATCATAAATTATGGTATTCTGAAACAAACATTTTCTGTGTCAACTGAATCAATTAAGTTAATGTTCCCACCAATTTTATATTGTAATTTTGTAGAATTATTACAACTAGCAACATTAAATGGTTTTCTTCAACTACCAAAAAGAAATCGTATAACATTAAATATTTTTATATTCTATTTTTCTTTCTTTCTTTTATAATAAATAAAATATATTTTTTAGAGGAAAATGTGTTTATCTCCTACTTTCAGTTTAAAATATGTTGAAAACCATGCTTATTCACAACCGAATAATGAATTCAATAAGATATAGCTAAAATTTTGTGTTCTCTGCAAATGTATATTAAATGCTGTATTTTAAGTATTACACCAATTAAATAATTTTAGTATTACACTGAAAAGTCGTTAATAACTTAAGTTTTATGGCTAACTGGCGATGAAAAAAAATTACGTTAATTTTGTACATACTTTTATCTACTTCTCACTTATACTCATCTCTAAATTTTAATCATTATACTAGATCAATTTTAAGATTATAGTAATAATAACTTATTATTATAATGATACTTATATTAATTAATATTATTATAAAATATTAATAATAATAATAATAATGTTAATAATAAAATGAATAATATTAATATCAATAATAATAATATAATTATTATTAATAAAAATATTAGTAATATTATAATAATGTTAATAATATCATTTATATTAATAATATTATAATATTATCATAATTGTTTTTTATTATTAATGATATCAATATTAATAATTATTATTATTAATTATAATGGATAATAATTTGTATGTAAATTAAAAAAAATTATGGATAAAGATGCATAGATAATAATTCATATGTAATTTTGAGTTCTACACATGCATATCTATATGTGATGTAAGAACTTTAAAAAAGAAGAAGAATAAAGGTGTAGAGAGTCGCCCCACCACATATTTTATTTTTCTTTCTTTTCTCTCTTTCCATATTCTCTTCTCTTCCTTCTCTTTTAATTTTTTCTCTCAATCTTCATTTATTTTAGAATTTGATCGCACCATGTTATAACTAAGGAGTTAAGGAACATTTCTACCCGATCATATTTTTAAAGAGTAAGTTCATTTTTACTCTAAAGATCATTTATTCTCTGTTTTTCCTTAGGATTTAGTCATCAATCTTTGTGGGATCAGTTGAGAAGAGTAAACATCTCAACTTATTCTACTATATACTGAATTTTTGTTCTTTTTGGATAACTTGCATTAGGCCCTTAATCTTGAAGCTTATCCAAAGTAGGAGGATAAATTTGTAGAGGTTGCTTGGAAAGCAAACAATTAAGGTAAGGGAAGCTAACTTTAATTTTTAATAACACCCTAGGCTAGAAAATCTGGATGTGGAGGGGATGTTGTCTCAATATTCAATTTCTCTTGCAGGGATTGTTAGTTGATAAAATTGTTTGATTTTATGTTACGTGAACATGTATAAATATTATATTTTGATAGTTTGAAAGTTAATTATTGTTTTTTTATGTTGAAAAAGTTCTTGAATGTTATACATTTTTAAAATGTTGTGATTGAATGATATGTATTATATATGAATGATGAAAATTATATGAAATTGATGTCATACATTTGGGATAATGTATGAGTTGTTGTTTGATGGCACATTAAGTATGAAAAGCCTATGTTTAACGGAGATCCTCTGGCTTCACTGATGACCTAAGTCATGTAGACTAAGATATCAGGTGGTGAGAAGCTAAGAGGGAGTTCATACACAACAAGTTCCGATGTAGACACTCGGTATTGGATGTTTGAACTTACCCTGATCCTTTCTATTGGATTCGTTGGTAATCTTTGGATTAAGTGTTAGTCTCTAGTAGGGCATACTTAATAAGTCTTCCGGAAGACGAAGTGGGATTGAAATGAAATTCAATGATTGTGATTAAAAATAGATCCATGTGTGGTCTATATGAATGAGGGAATTGGTATTGAAATTTTATATGACAACATCTAAAGAAATGTTTATAAATGATTTGTTTGATTGGTTCTTTTTGCATGGATTAAATATGTATGGAATTTCTTTTCATTAGCTTACCCTTGCTTTTCTTTTTGTGTTTGAACTGCAATGACTATAGTACATACACGAGCAGACGATCTTACAGGTATCTGAGGGTCTGAAGCTTTAGGGTGTTGATTTTAAAACTTATATTGTAAATATTTGTATTTCTATATGTCCTAATCATGCACTAGGAATGTTTTGAAAAATTCTAAGCTTGTATAGAAATATGTATAACCTGTATTGTAATAGTTAGATGTTATTTTCCAGGGTGTTACATTAAATGGTATCAGAGCAGTTCATCCTTCGGATAACCTGCGGGTAGTGGGTTTAATGTGTTTCTCTTGCGTGTAGATTTTTGTTTAAGTTTAGCTTCAAGACTTAGCTAAAAGCTTCTAATAGGATGTTTAACAAAGTTGTTTTCTTAAAATTTTGTTTGTGCTTGAGTCAAATCAATTGTTATGAATAAAGATGAAAGTATTAAGAATGAAAAAAATATTGATAGAGAGGTGAGGGTGCACACTTATGACTGGATCAAGATAACTTTCTATCTTAATTCTAAATAGCCAAAGTACATTTTAGAGATAAATTTTGGTTTTTACCTATTTCGTATGATTATTTCTTTGAAGTTAATTTGTCTTAAATATGTAGTTGGAAATTTTTAGTAATTTCTAATCCAATTCTTTATGTGATTAGAAGATGGCACGTAGACCACCTACTCTTCCTCCACCAGTAGATATGCCCAACTTAACTCGAACAATATGGCAACAACCTTACAACAACAAAGTGCTACTATAACACAACAACATTAGGCTGCCCTTCATCAATTAGAAACAACTAGATTAGCAGCAGAAACGTCTCAACTTCATCAACAACCCCATACTTTTGGTCTGTAGGATTTTTTGAGACACAATACACCCAAATTTAATGGGAAGGTAAATCCAGATGAAGCAAACCAGTGGGTGAGAGACATAAAAAGAATCTTTGAAGCCACTCAATGCCCTAAAGAAAGAAAGTTATCTTATGCTATCTATATGTTTGTTGAAGAACCTGAGTTTTGGTGGATAGGTATGAAACAGATGATGGAGGACAAAGAATAAATTGTCACTTGGGATAGTTTCAAAGTAAGATTCCTAGAGGAGTATTTTCTTGATAGTGTCAAATATGTAAAAGAAATCGAATTCATGCAGTTGGAACAAGGAAATCTTTCAGTCACTTAATATGCTACTAGGTTTAAACACCTAGCTAGATTCTACACCTAGACCATGACTAGGGCTTGGAGATGTAGAAAATTTGAGTTTGGGTTGAAGTAAGAGCTTAAAGAAGAGGTGATTCCTATGTCCATTAGAAATTTCCCTGCTCTAATGGAGAAGGCAAAGGTGGTGGAGAGTATGAAGAGTAATAGTAGAGCCATTAGGCCACAAATGGTGAGAGGACCTTCTATAAGCACACCCAAATATGAAGATAAAAGGAAGCCTTATTTCATACCTCAATCCTTCAGGAGTGGAGGCCCTACTTCTCAGTTGCTACCAAATGTCAAATGTTTTAGATGCGGTGGGGAACACATAGTTAAATTTTTTCCTCATCCAATGCCAAACGTTACATGTGATAGATGCCATAGATATGGTCATGCTACGAAGGACTGTCGTGCCAGACTTCTGGTCCCAAATAGTACTGGAGTGCAACAGAATAATAATAAAAAACCCAGAGTTGAGGGTAGAGTTTTTGCCATTAATGGAGCTGAAGCTTGGACAAACTATAGAGACAAGTGGTCTTAAGTATTTCATGGTACAATTCTAATATTATAAATGTTTATTCTATGTTTCAAAGAATACTTGTCTACATAATACACTAAAATTGCTTCACATCAACAACCATTCAAAAAAGACTAAATGGTAACTTTGCAAAGACCATTAGCCTCATACAATCTTGCTTTTTTATCCAGTTGGAGAAAAGCTATCTAACATGGGCCTGATAATTCATATAACATATTATAATTTTGCTTGAAGAAGAGACATGAAACAAGAGAAGAAGACCTTCTCTGAAGATTTCTCAATGGCTAGAAAGGATTCTCAACAACTCTTTCTTCCAATCCTCTATAAATAAAAGAAATCCTTGAAAAAGAAAGGTCGATGACAATAACAATTCTAATGCTCTTGCAGTCTTGAAGAATCATTCTGTCTCAACTGTGAAGAAAGGACATTGTTTATGTTCCTTAACTAATATTAAAGAGTGTACTTTATGTGTATTTGTCTTAGGACATTACCCATCTTTAAGTGAACGAACATGTAATCTTTTAGATCAATTTCTCTATGTACAATTGTCTTAGTCAGGAGTGAATATGTTCTAAATAGTACTCAGTCTTAGCTAGGAGTGATTGCGTTCTAAATGATACTCGGTCTTAGTTAGGATTGATTGTGTTCCAAATAATATTTAGTCTTAGCCACAAGTGGTTGTGTTCTAAACAATACCCAGGTTATTATAACTCTTTTTTACGGCAAGTGTACTGAGTCAGAAGTAATAATTTGTCCCTAAAAACGGACATCAATCCACAAGGAACAATTGTTTAAAATCCTAATAGTAACATTCACTAAGTATAAGAATATGTACAATAATTTGATTTAATATTGACAATAGTTTTGTAGGAAATTTAAATAAAAGCAAAGTAAAGAGTTCTTGATTCAATTGAGAAAATTTAGATTGGGGTTCATCCTTCTTACTCTTTTGTATTTTGAAAAGCATATTAATATTCTATCCTTTGATTGATATTAATGCCCACATAAAATTCATTTATATATATTTCTCGCATATAAAATTATTAAGAGAGTCTCCTAAATATTGATTCCTCGCATATTTATAAAAATTCTTTATCATTATGATTAGATGTTGATAACAATTAACATTTCAAATCTATTCCTAGCATTCAAATATGTTATGCATTACCATTTAGGTCAAAAACTTAAAATTATGGTAAACAAGCCTTATGAATAAAATGACAATACCGATTATCAATCAAGAACAAAATATTATATTTAAATATCATCTCAATACATAAGAGTTTGAAAAAATTACTCCCAATCCCAAAGGGTAGAATTAGTCACTCATGTTAGCCATTACAAGCATGGAAAGCAAGAAAAAAAATATCCAGGATGTTTCTCCTTGACGGCTGCCTTCTTTAGGATTTTCTATCACCCCCTATTCTCCCAATGAATGTCTAGGATTAGTCCTCACACCTTATATTTAATCTAATTGAGTTTGGGTTAAGTGACTTCTTGCCTAGGTGTGATTGGGCGAGTTGGACAAAACAGGCCCAATGTCTTTGGAGTGATCTCATTTGGACGTGACTAAGCTCTCATGGGCGAGATCCTCTAACAACTTTTGGCTAAGGCGAGTTTGGGTGAGTGTTTGCAGCGTTCTAGCTTTCCCTTTTTACCTTGTATATTCTCCTTTTACCCTTTCATCTCTATTTTACCCTAGAATCCTGAAATTAACACAAATTTAGGAATAAACTGTTCTTATTCATATTATAATCACAAAATATGTAAAAATGTTTAAATTCCTAAATTAGAGGTTATATTATAGTTGTTTTATCAATAAATATCCATAATTGTCGGCATTTTAATATGAAATATTACTGAAATATGACTCTTATCAGGTTGTTTAGCTAAGAATGATCATGTTCCAAATAATACTTAGTCTTATCTAAGACTAGTTTCGATCCAAATAATACTCAGTTTTAACAAAAATGGGTCTAAATAATACTTTATTTATATTTACAGTGGTAGTCTCTATAGTGAAACTTGATCAGGTTGATCAAGAACTAGACATAATTTCAGTTTACAGATGCACCAATATAAAATAACTAAGCTTAAATTTGTCTTCACTCTTAACTCTTTAAATTACATATTATTGAATTGCAACTAACCAAAGAAGGAGACTTCATTCTAAATGAGATTTACAACAATATTTTGACAATGTGTTAATCAATTTAAAATTGTGTGTAATTATCTTCATCAGACGTTGATCTTACGAAAACCTCTTGACATTACATCTATTAGGTTAAAACATCTTCTAACAACTTTCATCATACGCTTGTTTAGCAAAAATCTTCAAAAGTTTTAAATACACAATTCAATACTTTTTTCTTGTGTATTTTGTTTGTTTTTATAATAGACTTGAAAGAGAAATCGATACCAGTGAAGACTTAAACAAGGAAAGGTACACAAAGCAATTATGGAAGGGGCTGCAAGTCTATTTGTGAGAACCATTAGTCATATCACACATGAGCCTTCAACGAATCCATCAACCTAACAATCTTAATTTGATGGTTGTTACTGAAAAAGGCTTCAACTCAAGTAGGCAAACCGCTTGCACAAACAAATGATATAGTGAAGAAGACACAAATGAATAACGAAAAAATGAATTGCAATGAGAACAAACAAAAATTCATGAATTCTAGGTTAGAAAATTTTACAAAAAAAAGTGGAGGTATGAAGGGTTATAAGAAGAGAGAGTGGATGATGTTGACCTGACTCATTAAAAAACCCAAGTCAACTCTTCAATTCAAAAAGGGGAGTCGTCGACACAAGGAGCTTCACGAGGGTTGCGATTAGAAGGTAGAGTTTCATATCCCAATCCTCTTTGGACGAGGTAGACTTAGAAGGTTTGTCTTTTAAAAAATCTATAATCCATAGCTTTGATTTTAGCAATATTTTGTTAGATTGTTACATTGTTGATTGCAACAACTTCTGGGAAAAGAATAATATAAAAGAAGCATACAATTTGTAAAGTTTGGAAAAGAAAATGGAAATCACATTTAGAGAGGAGGAAAGAAAAAATAATCACGAGGTTTATGGACATGGAGAAAAGGGATTAAAAAGAATTAGAGAATAGGTAAACATAAATTGGTGGAGAAGTCAATTATGAAGTTTCTATCATGTAATTTGATGGATAAGTGTGATTAAGTTGGTTAATAGTTATGGCATTGAAGTTTTGCATCTCTAAGAAATTAAAGGGAGTTTATTAGTGAATACATGTGTTTAATCGAGAGGAATGCATTTTTGTGATTCCTGTAACTAATTAAATACTTAGCTAAAGGACTTATTATTTGGAATTAGTAACTCCTTAATGTTGAATAAACTTTTTAAGGTGAAGGTTCTTTGGTCTTTGAAGGAGTTTGGAGAGAGATAAATAAAGATATTTTTGTCCCAATATTTATGCACCGACTATAGTATCAAAGTGGAAGGAAAATGTGGAATGACTTAAAAGTGTAAAGGTAGTACAATACCAAAATCCAAAATATGGTGTGGTAGGAAGTTTTACTGAGTGTTAGATGATGAGATTAAAATAGGGACAATATAAGTGCCTATATAAATGTGTTTAATGAGTTTATTGAAGATATGGAGCTATTACACATCTTATTAGTTGGAAGAAGATTCACTTGATTTAAACCTAATGAAAAAATAAAGAACAAGATTGACAGATTATTATTGTCAGTTAAATGGTTGAAAAAGAGAAAAGAGAAAAATTAAAAAGTATTATATCAAAACTTCTCTTATACACTCTTCTTTTAAGGGAAGTTACAATGGATTCAGGATATAAATTGGTGAAAGGATAAAATATTTTTAACTTTTTAAAGAAAAATAAGTTCAATTTTAAGTTGATGGAAGAAAGTCACTTCTTTTGAAAGATAAAATAAAAATGACAAAAATAACCTTAAAATATAAAATAAAGAACATTATGATGGTATAATAATAATATTAATAATAATATAAGAAAATGAAAGAAATAGAAGAACAAATTAAAAAACCAAAAGCAATAAGGAGTAACTTACAAATGACATGTCTCTTAAAACAATTTTTATAGGAAAAAGTAATAGTATTGTCCCTTAAGGAATTAATCTACCCTTTTGGAAAAAAAAATAAAGGAATAAATTACACAAAAGTTTCCGTGACTAAGATGAGCAATAATTATTATTTTTATTAATAAAATTATTATTAAAAAAATTAATCAATATATTTATCTAGAAATTACTAGGCCATCAATTTTCATACATCACACGCCTAAACAAAGTTGTTTATACTTAGATAGAAACTATATTGGGAGACAAGTATCAATTATTGTATAAATATTAATATATGACATTTTTATTTATGACATAAACGCAATGATATATAATTCAATCTGTAACATTGGGCATCTAACAAATGAACAACAGTATAATATATAACTGTAACATAAAAAAATGATAAAATAAGAGAAGAATTTTCTTAAGAGAAAAAACTGCACATTCGATTATGATGGAACATCAAAATAAAAGCGTGGATGAAGATTTCTCAGACAAAAAAAATTGCACATTAATAGAATATGTTTTTGTCGGTGAGAAAACCCTAAAAAACTATGTTTTTTTATTATCTTACGAATTATTAATTGGCATATATTATTATTATTATTATTATCATTTGATGAAAAAAAAAAAAAGGGTCCCAAGCGAAGCTTAAGGTGTAGGCATGATGGGATTTTGTTGGAGAATTAGATGCAATGCAAAGGAAGGTAAGAGGAAACATGATGCACGTGGTAATAGTGACTACTAGGTCTTCTCCTTCTCGTACAAAAATAGTACTATTTTAACAGCCACTCATAATTCATTAATAAATATGTAAAAATATATTTTTAAAAATATTTTAAAGAAATATTTCTGAAAGTCATAATTTTAAAAAATTAATTAAAATTTAAATATATTTATAAATTTAATTAATTTTAATTGAATTCTTATAAAATTAATTGCTATATAGAAACAGATTTGTATTTATATTTTTTTAAGTATTTCATTATTGTATTGTCAACAGATTTGAGTATTATATTTATCTTTTCTAACTTATCAATCAACTTATATAAAATATTTAAAATTTAATGAAATATAAAAAACTTCTCCAGATATTTAACTTTAACTTCTATTAAAAAATTAAAAGTTTATGTAAAATTACTTCTGTAAATTAATTTTGATTTTTTATTTTTCTTGTCCTTCTACCACTCGTTTCTTGTCGGTTCTCTCCGAAAGTACATTCTGTGTTCTAAAGATTCGAATCTGACAAAACAGTTACTAATAATTCAAACCTCTGTCAATTAGCTATGCAATGAGAAAGATGAAAATGAAATTAAATTATTGATAACCAATATTTTTATAATAACAGATTACTGTATCAACTTCAATAAATTTAATGGCTCATTTTTGGTTGAATTATGATCAAAGTATTATTATTAAATATTATAAATTTTTGCTGTATATAAGATGATATTCAAAATATATAAAATCATAATTTTTTAATATTAAAAATTAAAATGAAAATCATTTTTACAGTCTTTTAACATTCGAATTGTTCTTAAATATCTTAATCAAAGAAAGTATAATATGTAAGCTTAATTTATTGTTTATCAATAATTTTATATTTCAACTGAAAATGGCGTCAATATAATATATAATTATAAGAAACAAGTTCAATTACGTTCAATCAAGGTTATCGAAGGTCATCGAAGCTAATCCACGATTAAGAGTTAGGTAATGCAATCCTAAACGCGGTCTAACTCCTTAATCTGGTCTAATAAGGAAAGTCCACCAAAGGTAATATAAATAACGCATATTCCAATAATCAGGTATGTCATCATATACAGTGCTCTGGGAACCGAGTACCAAACGTCTTTGCTGACTTAAGTGTTGGAGTGTCTTCTGCAAGTATCCTCTGAGTCTAGATTACGAGAAGACCGAGAACGAAGGATAGGAAGGAAGAGCAAGGAGTTTGCAAGAAAGGGAGCTAAAGGACAGTACGAACGATCGACCGATAAAAGGAGATAGAAGAATTCTCTCAATAGTTCTCTAGGCCCCAACCCTCATACTAGAACAATTGGCGTCCACCGTGGGACCAAGAGAAATTGAGTGAAGAACGCTGGTAGATGGTATCAACCCGCAGATGACAAGTGAGAGGATGATCGAAGCTGACCAGATGACGCTGTTATTGTCTCTATAGAGAGAGATGGTTGAGCTGAAGAAGTGAGCAGGAGATCCAAGCTCTCCGCAGGGAGAACAAGGATATGAAGAAGAAGTTGGTCGAGGGAGGACAACCTGTTGTGCCGACTAACCTTGTCGGTAGGTTATTCACCTCCCCTCCCAACCCGAGAACAGTTGAAAAGACCAAGGACAAGACCCCACTTAGGAGATGGATGGTGAGTCTTGTCCTAAGAAGTTGGTATGCACGACCGATACCATGGATTCGATGCGCCGACACCCTTTCACCGATTCTATCATCAGAGTTCCATTGTCGAACAAGTGGAAAGGCTTCAACAGGGATCTCTATGATGGCACGACCGATCCAGATGAGCACATGAATGCGTACATTACATACATGAGCATGTACACCTCGGACGATGTGGTTCTATGCCGAGTGTTTCCCACGTCGTTGAAGGGAGAAACTCTCATTTGGTTCACAAAGCTCCCTCCCAAAACTGTTGACAACTTTCCAACGCTTATGTCCAAGCTCGAGACGCAGTTTGCCACAAGCTTACCGCACCACCTGACCTTCATTGCCCTGGTTGGCATCCGCAAGGAGAAGAGAGAGTCCTTGAGGACCTTTGTTGGCAGGTTCGGCAAGGTAGCAATGAGCATTCAGAACCTCAGCCCAAATGTGGCCATGCACCACATGCTGATAGCCTTACGGCTGGGACCGTTTGCCGACAACCTCTGCATGCAGCAGACCGTTAGCTTGGACGAGCTTTGGAAGAGAGTTTCCGTGTATATGTAGTTGGAGGAATTGAGAGAGTTTCGTAACCAAGCTCGGGCGAAGGCCAGCGGCGAGAAGGGGAAGGAGGAAAAGAAACATCAAGGTCGATCGACAAATCGGGGAGACACGCACAGGGATAACCGGAGCAGCCAGTTCTCAAGATAAACCCCTTGACGACCGAGAGAGGGAGGATCTTGCACGAGGCTCTCAGCGCCGAGCTGATCCTATCACCCAGGAAAGCATCAAGCCCAGATAATGCCAACCGTAGAAAACAGTGTCGATATTACAAGAACAACAAACATTCCACCGAGGAATGTTAGACCCTTAAGGATAAGATAGAAGAACTTATCCAGGTCGGGCACCTGCAGCGATTCATCCAAGGGAGCCGAGGCACAAAACGATCCCTTAGGAGAGACGAGCTCGCTAAGCGAAGGAACCACTCCCTTCCAAGGGCAGGAGATGATTGCTGACCCGAACGTCGACGGAGGAGGGATGACCCTCCACGTAGAGAAGACCTCCCGCGGGAGAACATGAGGAGAGGTGACCGGGAAGTCATCAATGTTAGAAATGCAGGCCTTAAACGAGAGGGAGGTGAATTGTTTATGAAATATTTTCACAATTATTAAAGGTAGACTAAAAGTCAATAAGGAATCAAAGGTATAGAAATTTGTTCAGCCGAAAAAAAATTTTGTTTTAATGTATTTCCAGAAAATCAACCGGTTGTTTTTGTGAAACAATCAGTTGTTTTTATCAGAAGTTGTTAAAAAACAAAACCATAACATATTTAAATGAGATAAACGATAGAAAGATCAACACAACAAGTATTATACTGGTTCACTCTATAATAAGAACTATATCCAGTCCCCAAAAACCACTGGGTATTCCACTAAGAAATCAAATAACCTTGATTACAAACCACACACCAAAGAGGTGATCTTTAACCCTTCAAGAACACAAACCTCATTTGGCAAAAACAACCCAGAATTTATAACACACCAACAATTATTACAGAAATACAATTGTTAAGAGAAAAGGAATGATCACACTTGACACAATCACAGATTGAAAAGAAAAAAATACAGTGCAATCCTAAGTGCTAGGTATCATAAGTGCTAGTTTGCTGTCAAAGAACCCTGCAAAAAACAAGATCAAGTAGCAAGATTTGGTCCCCTTGTAAATTTGGGTCCATGAGTGTTAGTAGGAACATTAGGAACCTTAGAATTCTTAGGAACCCACTTTAAAATACCCTTGGGAACAAAAAAATTTCTAACTCTGCAGAATCTAACAGAGTGGCCCTTCTTCATACAATAAAAACATGAAACATCTGGTTTTTTCGACTTTTCAATCGGTTGTTTTTCAAAAAAGCTTGAAAAAGGTTTTGAAACTGGTTTATGCTTGCTGTGTGGATTAAAACCCAATCCAGCTTTTCCAAAAACACAATTTTGAGATGCAAGAGCAGTCTCAAAGTTTGATTTTCCTTTTGAAAGCTTATCCACAGTTTTAATAAGGTACTAAACATTTTTTTCAAGAGATTCACATTTTTCACAAAAACTTGAGTCACATTTGCAAGAAGAGTTTTTGTAAATCAGTTCCAGATTTTCAAAATCATTTTTTGAATATTCCAGCTCTTCTTCCAAAGCTTTGACTCTATTTTCCAGGCAATTATTCAAGCCTTTCAATCGGTTGTTCAAGAGGGTCAACCTATTAGCTTCTTCATGAGTTTCTTTAAATGCCTCATGAAGCTGGCTATAATTTTCAAAATTGATTGAGGTGCATGAGCTTACACTGCTTGTGTCAGACTCTCCCTTGGCCATTAGACACAAATTTGCCTCTTCATCTTCACTTGATGAAGATACATAATTGTCATCCCAAGCAATGTAAGCCTTTTTTGATTTGTCCTTCTTCTCAAACTTCTTGCCTGATCCTTTCTCTTTGCTTTCTTTATTGGGGAAATCAGCTTTTATATGTCCTTGTTCACCACAGTCAAAGCAAGTATATTTGTTAGTATTGAAATCATTAGGTTTCCTACTACTATACCTGTTAGAGGAGTGGTTTTTGTTGATGTTCTTCTTTAGGAATTTACTGAATTTCTTTGACAGCAAGCTAAGGGTTTCTCCTTCACTGTCCTCACTTGATTCTTGACAGTTTTTGTGTCCAGTAGCCTTCAAAGCAATGTTCCTCACTTGTTTCTCTTGATGCTCTTGATCACCCAGCCTATTCATCTCCAATTCATGTTCTGTAAGCTTTCAATACAGTGAGGTTGTTGTCAAAGATGTTAGATCTCTAGATTCTGAAATGGCTGTGACTTTGGGCTGCCAAGATCTATCAAGACACTTGAGGATTTTGATGTTGAGTTCCTCTTTTTCAAACATTTTCCCAAGATTCATGAGGTGGTTGACAATATGGGTAAACCTCTTTTGTACTTCAACAATTGTCTCCCCTTTCTGCATCCTAAACATCTCATATTCTTAAATGAGAGCATGCTTCCTTGCTCTCTTCACGTCATTTGTTCCTTCATGAGTGACTTCTAGAGTATCCCACATTTCCTTTGTTGATTCACATTGTGACACCCTGAAAAACTCATCAGAACTTAAGGTAGATGTAATAATATTCTTTGTAATACAATCATATTGAGCCTTTTTGCTTTCATGCTCAATCCATTGAGACCAAGGTTTTTCATAAATCACTTTATCATTTTCAAGCATAAGAACAAAATGACCATTTTTAATTGTATCCCAAATTCCTTTATCAATTGATTCTACAAAGATCTCCATCCTTACCTTTCAGAACTGGTAGTTTACACCACAAAACAAATGTGGTCTATTAATAGATGCACTCTCCCCAAACGGTAGTTTATCAGCCAAGAAAAAAGATTTTTGCATCAAAACTTGAATGACTTTCAAGAACCTAGCTCTTAATGTCAATTGTTAGAAATGTACAAGAGGGGGGGGTGAATTGTTTATGAAATATTTTCACAATTATTGAAGGTAGATTGAAAGCCAATGAGGAATCAAAGGTATAGAAATCTGTTCAGCCAAAAAACAAATATGTTTTAATGTGTTTCCAAAAAATCAACCAGTTATTTTTGTGAAACAATCGGTTTTTTTATCAACAGTTGTTAAAAAACAAAACCAGAACAAATTTAAATGAGATAAGGGATAGAAAGATCAACCCAACAAGTTTTATACTGGTTCACTCTATACCAAGAGCTACATCCAGTCCCCAAAAACCACTGGGTATTTCACTAAGCAATCAAATAACCTTGATTATAAACCACACACAGGTGATCTTGAACCCTTCAAGAACACAAACCTCCTTTGGCAAACACAACCCGGAATTTAGAACACCCTCTGAATCTGCACACCAACAATTATTACAGAAATAAAATTGTTAAGAGAAAAGGAATGATCACACCTGATACAATCACAAATTGAAAAGAAGAAAATACAGTGGACTCCTATTCCACTCTTAGAAAGAATCAAAAGCCTTAAACAATCTTGGAAAAACTTGATTTCAAAGCACTCTTTTGAGTCCATAACAACTAGGAGTGTAAAACAGATTATATATACTCCAATCAGTCAAATCAATTTTAAATCAATTAAAACATATTGAACTAACTTAACAGAATTCTGGTAAGCAAATTCAAAAAACAATCGGTTGATTTTTCGAAACAACCAATTGAATTGGTTTGACAACAAAGTCAACCAAAGTCAAACAATTTCAAATCTTTTTCAAAAACCTCTAAGTGTAAAACAACCGGTTGAAACGACAATTCAACAGGTTGATTTTCCACTTCTCTTTGAAAACAGATATTTTTCAAAAAGGACTAAAATCAAATAACCTTGGATCAATTCTATGAGTGGATTACAAATTCAAACTACCCAAAACCCAAACACAACCAGCAACAAAGCCTTCAACCAATATTAATTGATTTGGAGACATCAAAGCCTATCTTCAACAATCAACACCATCGTCAGAGGGTTTGTCGGTGGTGGAAGCTCCAACAACGCCCAAAAGAAGCACCTCAGAGCAGTGCACCAGGTGAACATGGTGTCATTTTGACCGAGGATGTCACCCATCACCTTCACCAACGACAATTTTAAGGGCTTCGATTATCGTCATGACGACCCGGTGGTGATGTGGGTCGACATTGATAAGTTCACCATCATGAAAACATTGATGGACCAAGGAAGTACAGTAGATATCCTCTACTGGAAAACCTTCAAGGCGATGAGGATACCAAAGGCATAGATGGTGTTGTACGATGACCATGTTGTTGGCTTCGTGAGCGAAAAGGTCAATACTAAAGGCTACATTGAACTTTATACCACATTCGGTGAGCGGAAAAACAACAAAACCATCAAGGTCTGGTACTTGGTTATTGATGCTAACACCTCGTACAACATCCTCCTGGGACGACCATCCATCAACCGGCTGAGGGCGATCATCTTAACACCCCACCTGGCAATGAAGTTTTTTTCACTGTCAAGGGACATTCTCACAGTGCATGTAGATTAGAAGCTCGCACGAGAATGCTATGTTGAGATCCTTAAGGTAGAACCGATGCGGAACGACCAGTCCCCTAAGCATAAATCCTCTAGGAGACCAAAGTCTCCTTGTAGAGAAGTCCAACCTACACTGATGGAGCACAAAGTCGCTCTAGTGGATCTAGATCCCCAGACGACCGAGGATAGGTTGGAGGCCAGAGAAGAGTTGTGCCGAGTGCCCCTTCTTAACGAAGAACACAACACCCGTGTCGACACAACCACAACACCTGTCGAGGCCGAGCTGATGCACGCAACGTTGAAAAAGAACGTGGACCTCTTCGCGTGGACAACATCTGATATGTCGAGGGTAAGCCCAGATGTCATCACGCACAAGCTTTCAGTGTTCAAGGAAGCGTGTTCGGTCACATAGAAGAAGAAAAATCATGGTGAGGAGAAGAGGCTCGCAGCTAAGGAAGAAACCGAGAAGCTCCTGTCGGCCGACTTCATCTGTGAAGCCCAATACGTGACATGGTTGGCCAATGTGGTCATGGTCACCAAACCGAACGACAAGTAGAGAATGTGCATGGATTATACAAACCTTAACATAACTTACCCGAAGGATTTGTATCCACTTCCCAACATCGACCGACTGGTGGATGGAGCGGCTGGCCATAAGATCCTTAATTTCATGGATGCTTACCCTAGCTACAACTAGATAAGCATGCATCCTTGGGATAAGGAGAAGACGACCTTCGTGATGGACGACGCCAACTACTACTATAAGGTGATGTCGTTCGATCTGAAGAGTGTTGGAACAACCTACCAGCAGCTGATGGATAAGATCTTCAAGGGTCTTATCGGTCAGTGTGTGGAGGTCTACGTGGAAGACATCGTGGTGAAGTCCGATTTGTGTTACCAGCACATCAAAGACCTTGTAGTGGTCTTCTAAGCCCTCAAACGGACGAACATGAGGCTCAACCCAAAGAAATGCACATTCAGTTTTTTTCTTCCTCTTTCTTGAAACCAAATGCATGAGGAAATTGTTAAGTGATAAGAGTTTTAGATGATGTTGGGTTTTAAATTAACGGTATAATTAGGTTTTGAGATTTAGGGTGATCAAAAAAATATTCATATTATATACATAAATATATTCAAATAAAAGAAAAGGATATTTAGAAATGAGATGCAAACTTAAAATCAATATCATATTGGTCCTTACATTTAGGGTCAATATTCAATTTAGTACAATGATTTTTAAAAAATCAATTTGATCCTTGTGTTTTTTAAAAAGTACCCAAATTGGTCATTTCTGTTAACTTTCTCCAATGTGGAAGAGAGAACAGAGACACGTTGGATTGGATGTTCTATGGTCCCTATTGTGCGAACTTCTTTTTGGAACTCTTTCTCTCTTTGGTTAAAACTTTCCAACTTTTTCACTGCTACCACACTGGAATCATCCAACGTTCCTTTGAAAACAGAACCAAACCCTCCTCCTCCAATTTCTCAGCGAAATTTCTTGTTGCATCTTGCAAATCTCTGTACCCATATGCCACCAACGAACCCTCCACAACCTTTCCTGATACCAACATTATTTTCCTTGACCAAAGAATGGTCAAGAGAACCCCAATGCCAACAATCACTCCCACACCAATAATCGTCCCCTTACTAGCGAAAGGTGCAGACGACGAAGGAGGTGCAGTTGATGGAAGGTGAAAACGACGGAGGAGTTGCAGTCGACGGAAGGTGCAGTCGACAAAGGTGCAAACGAGGTGGTGGGGTGAGGTTGAGCGGAGGCGAAGCGTGGCAACTAGGGGGTAGAAACCCTAAACCCTCAATATTGAATTTTATTAATCTCTGCAAAACCCCTCAACTTGCCACCTCACACAACACCCAATCGAATGTGTCTCTATTCTTTCTACCACATCTCTGCCATATCAACAATACTTGACGTTGTTGGGGGAAAGTTAACATAAAGGACCAATTTGAGTACTTTTTAAAAAACACAGAGATCAAAATGATTTTTTTAAAAACAACTGTACTAAATTAAATATTGATCCTAAATATAGGGACCAATAAGGTAAGTATACCAATATTATAATATCCACGTCAGCGATGAGTCAATATGAAATATTTTAACATCATAGTCCACATTGGAGATTCATTTGTCACGTAAAAAAATTGACAATGACTTATTCTAATAATTTTCTTACTAGAAATATCCAGAAGGTATAAAGTTTGAACTAAGAACGAAAATCAATTTTGCGTGAAAATGTAAGACGAAATACATATTTAATCTAATATAAAATAAGTATAAAAAAGATATGATATTTAATCCAATATAAAATAAGTATAAAAAATGTATTATGTCATTTGGTAGAGGTGTGTATTTCTAAATATTTGAAACTTTGTATGTAAAGATATATAATAAAAAGATATATTAAAGATATTAGTATCATATAGTTTAGAAGTTTTTATTAGCAACTAAACTATTAGTAATTAACTTTGATTGTATATATTTTATATATACATAGGATATTAATTATCTTATAAGCTACTAGATAGTGATTAATTACAATTATAGATTAATTAATTAAAATAAATCATGATTGCCTAAGTATGGTAACTTTTGTTTACCTGATTGAGACAAAGAAATTGTAAGAAATTATTTTCCTTTAATTTGTATTGCCAAGCAATGAAGAGGGACCAAACTTTATAGTATTAATTATACCATTTTTTTAAAAGAACAAACTCTTATGAAACAAACCCCAATTTTATTTTTACTTTATGCTTTGTGGGACGAACAAAGTTCATTAAAACAAACGTATACATGATAAATTGAAATTTCAGATGAACTTAAAAAAGATACTTTGTTCATAAAAATACTGAGTTGGACACACCAAACCGTTGGGTAATATATACTATAATTAACCCTAGTTCACATGTAACAAGAAATTTGGCGGAAAATAAATTCCAATAAATAACTTCATGTTACTAGTACTAGGTCAATGTCCATGTTATATAAGTGAACAAATTTAATGCAAATGCATACAAGGTTGGTGAGGAAATTGGTCTTTCTCATAAATGTATACTTTGACAAAGTAATGTGAAAAATAATAGCATTTTAAAGCCAACAATATATTGGTATATTTATACTTATATATTGATAGATTTCTTAGATTTTAAAATTTATTTAAAAACCAAATTAGCAAACAATACCTTAAAAATTATTTTTTATGGGTTAAAAAAAGTTGATATATGTAACATCTCTAGTTACATCATCTAAATAATATATCATGCATATAATTATCTAATTATATATACATATATATTGTTCATAAAGTATTACAAAATATACAAAATATATTCCTTATAGGAAATTTAAAATATATACAGATATTAAAAATAAAACAACAAAAGAAATATAGAATACTCCATTTACTTAATATGAAGTTTTATTACCTGCAACATCATTTACTCTCGTGTAAAACACGATCATTACAAATTTTAAAATAAATCCAAAATAGAAAGTAGGGTAAGTTAGTATTTCAAAACTTTCAACTTAACTGTAACTTTCAATCATAAACATGTAATTCACCACTTTCCATACATTACATTTTAACAAATCAGTCAAGTGTCTATAAATAATTCATAATCAATCTTCCCCATGTTAGAACTCCACTGACCAACATACATAGACACTTGATTCTACTTCTAGAAGGTTCGTGCATTGACTCAGATTCAAAGATTTGCACATGTCATACTACCCTGCTATGAATTCACACAGCTATTCGCATATGAATATCAATATCAAATCACCTCATATGACTGGGTTTATTCATATGACATGCCAAACCAGATTATTTTTCAAATCGCAAACAAAGTCATATGAACCTCATTCGACTCTCACCACCTTATAATCTTCATCTATTTGATTCTAATATACAAGTAGAGTGGGAATACCTCCTTCCAGAGGAATCCCTAGTCAATGCATATCCTAACAATCTCAACACGTTATTTGCTTTTCTGAAAATACTATGTCTTAATGACAATTTCACATGATTTATATTTCATCTCATTCATCGTCATACCATTCAATCACAAAAAAAATAAAATTAAACTATTCAAAGATATAAAAGAAAATCATATAAACACATAAAGTAATTGTTTCAAATGCATATATAAATAAAAAAATTTCATAAAATTTAATTAAAATAGTAAACTATTACCAAATAGTATTTCAAGAGCAAATTTCAAAGTTTATGTTTTTTTTAGCTTGAGCGAAAATTGGCATCATTTGAACGAAAATGAGGTCGAGAGTAAGTTCAGTTCTAGTGTTATTTTCGCTTGACCGAGAATCTCCTAGCTTGAGTGAAAATGGACCCAAGAACAACCCAAATTTTCACTTCATTTTTGCTTGAGCAAGAATCCTCTTGCTTTAGCAAAAATTTACTAGTGAGCAAAATTTTTTTTAATGTCACATCTAGCTTGAGGGAAGATCTTTCAATTGAGCAAAAATATTAAAAAAAAAAAAAATCATAAAACTAAAACTTTTCAAGATTTCATCAAAAAATCAATACTCAAACTTGTATTATATAAATCATCTAAAACAAAAACAATATTACCTTACTCAGAGTTGGACATGTACTCGCATAAAGCTCTCATGTAAAACTATATATCTATATATTCATGATTTATAAACCAATTTATTCAAATTCAACATCCAGATTCAAAAAACCAATATTCATCAATATTTACATTTCAAATGATTCATAATACAATTCAAACATATTCAAGAATCTTGTTCACATTACAATCAACTTGTAATTTACCAAATCAACAAAATTTACCATCTCTATACTTTAACATTTAATCTAAATAAAAATATTATAATTTACTTAACAACAAATCCTGTAAGAAAAAATTGAAACTTGTGATCACTTCACATTTACATCTAGATCTTCTAACCTAGGGTTCTATTGAAAAGTAAAACTAGATTCCCTTACTTGATTAGAAGTAGGCATACTCACAAAGAGTTACAACTCCTAAAGAAAATATATGGATAGTTTAACATGTACCAAAAAGTCCTGATAAATTATCCAAGCATATAACTAGGACTCTGAACTAACATTAACAAAGACTAATCCTTGAGCTATAACTACCACATGCAAACAAGTATATCTAGGCATACCACAAAACTATCTCAAAGGAAAAATGAGCAAAATGAACTTACTCTAATCAAAATTCTAATTGGACAATTTTACTCTACTAACTACTAGAAGTCCAAAGGTGGTCTCTGATCGTCAATATGATAAATGATGGAGCTATAAATTTAGAAAGAAAGTAAAAGAAGAAAAAAGAAAAGTTTATGTTAGTGTTAATATATATGTTAGTATGTTAATATAGTTTGGGTAGTTTCTTCTGTTATTAGCTTCTGTTAGATGGTTCTAATCTTATATATTCTGGCCTGCACCTTCTGCATGTAACAATTAGATATTCAATAATATTCTTCTTCTTCTCTTATCTTCCTTTATTCTAAAATGGTATCTGATAAGTGTCTAATTTCAGTAATATTTCATATTAAAATATAGACACTTATGAAGATTTATTGCTAATTTACATATAAAATAATCCCTAATTTATGAATTTATACCTTTTTACATTTTTTATTATCTTTATTTGAATAAGAGTATTTTATTCCCAAATTTGGTGTTAATTGCAGATT
>Ga0123342_1001741_pt1 | contig 36708 bp, 19 predicted proteins | sample Turbeawhitnodule_FD_89960 | JGI IMG/M metagenome (GOLD analysis project Ga0123342, IMG submission 89960) | Root nodule microbial communities of legume samples collected from Mexico - Turtle bean Mexico white nodule | ecosystem: Host-associated > Plants > Roots > Nodule | place: Mexico: Nepantla... | reverse complement strand
TTTTTTTTTTTTTTTTTTACCAAAATGGGGTCCGTTTAAAAAAAATTACAAATTTAGGCAAGTCGTGTCAATTCGGCACGACTTCATATGCACAAATCGTCGCAATTAGGCACGACTTTTGCCCTGTCATACTGAACTTGTGCCAACTTGACACGACTTTTGTCACGTCATATATATATATATATTAATTTTATTGTTTATATATTGGGTAATAAGTTATGAAATGTTAAAAATTAATTTGATACATAATGTAGCAAATAAGTCAAATCATAAATAACAAAATAATATAAATAAATTATTTTATTTGGATTTGTTTAAAGATATTACAGTATCATGAATGAATTATTATAGAAATCTTGTTTGAAAGCATGAATAATATGTGAATTTTATTATTTGAGATTTGTTACAGAAAATTATTCATAGTTAGTATATATATATATATATATATAAATAAAAGTATTTACAGTTATTTAATCATTTGAAAATAATTATAATACTTATACCTTTTTATATTTTAATATAAATGGCATTTAAAAAGAATAAACAGGTTTACGAAAAATGTATTATTTGATTTGTGATTAAAATAATTATTAGTTCAGACAAAAAAAATCATAATTTATGATTTGTTTATAATTTTGTTATTTGTGATTTGTTACATTAGTCAAATTATTTATATTATTTGACTTATTTAAAAAATATATAATTCTTTTTAAATTATTTGTGATTTGTGATTTGACTTATTTTCTACATTATATATCAAATTAATTTTTAACATTATATAACTTACTACCCAATATATAAACAGTAAAATTAAAAAAAAAGAAAAAAATTATGACGTAATCAAGTTAGCACGATTTCAGTATGACAGAGCAGAAGTCGTGCCACACGACTTCAGTATGACATGGCAAAAGTTGTAACTAATTGGGACGATTTGTACATATGAAGTCGTGCCGAATTGGCACGACTTGCCTAAATTTGTAATTTTTTTTAAACGGACCCCATTTGAATGAGAGAGATAATTCTTCTCATCAAATATTTAATTGACACTTATAACTTAAGCTTTTATCTCATTATATCACTTATGGTATCTATATATTTTTGTATTTTCGTTTTCTTTATTATGAGTAAATTAATATTTTAGTGTCCCATCTTTTTAAAACATGGTCATGCACCAAAATAAGCTATTAACATAGGTCATTTTTTTGTTTCTTATTGAAATATAAGTACATTTATACTTTAAATTTTCGATAAATGTACTGTATTATCCATCTAACAACTCTACTTTTATTAATTTTTTTAAGTTTAAGGTTTTGTTCTGCATTCTACAGTTTTTTTTTTCAATTATAAAAAAACCTAACTTTAATTCAATTTTACAAAATTATTTATAAAATAAAATTGATATAAATTTATATAATGTAAATTTTTCTTTAATCTATATGAAATTTTTAATAATCACCGCATCCATTTCCTTGTTTGATTGAATGAGGCATATTATAAAAAATTAAAAAAAAGGCTGTAATATATGATGTGTAATGAATTGACTTAGATATGGAAACTACTCATAAGTTGTACATTTAGGTAGTAATTAATTATACCAAGGAGTGACCACAACTCATAAAACAATCGACTGCAAAAATAGCTAGGAAATCATAATTCATCCACAACCATGCATTATTATTATTCTCCACTTACCAAATCATGTTATCAACCATCATCACATCACGTGAGCGTTGACATGACTATATATATCATGGTAAATGAAAGCAGTATTACTTCACCTTATGCTTAAATAAAAAATTTCAATATCTAAAATATATAAATACATTATATTTAAATTAATTTTACTTCAAATTATTTCACTTTTTAAATGTTTTGTTTAGATAAAATAATTTAAATATATTAAATAATATTCTTTTATTTAAATAAAGTATCTCAATTATTATTAAATGAATATTTTTTAAATATTATTAATAATTCTAAAATATAAATATTAATTATATCTTTAATTGATATTACTTTTAGTCAAAAATTGTTTAGATTTTATCATTCACATACGTAAAGATAATTCTCAGTTAGCGTTGATCGAAATTATTTTTCAGTTAAGATAAATCACAATTGATTATATTAATGTCAATACTTTTTTTATAATTAAATTTTTCTTTTTCCTTCTCTCCTTTTTTTATTCTTTCAATAAGGTGAGGATAAATTAGAAGAAAACCACGTATGAAACAAATGGCATTAGACACTTTTTGTGTTGTAACGATAAAATAGCAGACACTTTTATTTTAATACAAGTAAAAACAAAAATAAATGTCTGTAACTTAAAAGCAATAGCATGAAGGGTACACTTTTTTTTTCTGGCACGGCACAAAGAAAATGAAGAAGTTTATATTTTTATCGCAGTCCTTCTTTTTCTGACTTTATAGTTTCATTTTGTTATCTTTTTAATGTTTGAAAAAATGTATTCATAGGTAAAGATTCTTACATTCAGAGAATCTGATTGCATCCCATGAATAGCGGTTTTTTTCTCTGCTACCACACTCTAGACCAAGATTAAAAAAATGTACTGTAATTCAATTTTTAATTGAACAACTTTTACAAGCCACGGAATAATTAATTTTTAAGTGACTAAAAAAAGTAAACAATTAAATAAAATAAACATTGATATATTTTATTTTTAATATGTTAATAAAATAAATTTAATTCTATTATTTACTTTTGAATTTTTAACAGTTGAGGTAATTGAGTATAAGTTTGATTTTATAACTATTATATATATTTATTAAGGAAAAAATTAATATTGATATTTAATATTAAAAAATAACTAAGAATTTTTTAAACTATAAAATAAAAAATATAGAGTAAAAAATCTTTTAAAATTAATTGGATACTAACATTAATTTTGTTCTATATATATGTAACAATTATTAAACACTAAATATATATTTAATTACTCTAAATGTTAAAAAAGTTTAAATAAAATTAAGAAAAATAATTTTTTTATGCTAAAATTACAATATTTCTTATATTATATTATAAACAAAATATATAAATAGTTGTTGTGGTGAATAAAGTATTCACCCTAAAAGAATTAAGTGATTGTTACTTTTCTTTTCTTTTTTTAAAAAAAAAACTTATACAAGCTACAGGCTTTGATTTTATTTTTTTACCTACTTATTAATTAAAAACTTATCCGACATGAATTTTCATATGTAAAATTTTACATTTTAATCTTCATATATATATATATATATATTTTTTTTACACAAATTTAAATGATATTAGATTTAGTATTTATATTTTCTATGAAAAAAAAATTATGAGAAAATATTAAGAAATGATTCACACTTAATAGTTTAAATTGAGATCGACAATAATGTATACACATTCTCAATTCTTTTTTTTAATTAATTGAGATTTTTTTAGTACAAAATGTTATCAAATTCTGAAACGAGTAATAATATATAATGTTGAATAACTTGATGTTAATACATTATTATTGCCCTTAGTTTTGACCGTTTCTTACTTACTAAAGTCTTACATTGTTTGTAATATTAGACCACAAGTTGTTTATTTAATACTTCTCCAAAAAAATCCACAAATTTAATTTTGTAATATGTTTTATTATTATTATAAATCTAATAAATAATTCGTATTAGTTTGTAAACAATTTTTCATGAAAAGATAGAAGATTTAATTACTTATTTAATTCGTATAATTCTATGTTTTATATTTTTGTCTTTATATTTAAAATTATCTATTTATTGTTTATAAATATTATTTAATATCTTTTAGTCTTTATTTATCATTTTAAATTTTTTTAATCTTCATCGCCGAAGTATTTAGGAATAAAAGAAATTATATATATATTCTCAGATTTTAAAGATTAAATGAATAATTTTACCTTATATAATTTTTTTATAAAAAGATTAAAGTGAAAAAAATATTAGATATATGAATTAAATTTACAATTGAACTTATTTTTCTTAATCATGACCACAGATAAAGTCTAACCATTTACAAAGGGCATAGAAACTATCTCTTTTCAAGCAAAATGCATTGACTTCTCATATTAGACTTTTCTTAACTTCTCTTTCAAGATGGACCTAAGGTTGACAAACTTCCTAAGTTGGACTGGATCAACTAGACCTTTCGGTTTCTCCTCTCGGTCTTCTCTCACGGTTGAGTATGTATACATGCAAAGCGCTCCGATGCCGAAGTCAAAATCAGTTTGATATAGTTTATCAAATAAAAATCACTCTACTTACCTTTTAGATTGATGTCCTCGTTATAGTGTTTTCATATTGGTCCAGAACCTATTTGAGTTTTTAATATCTTTTTAAATACATACCTATTAATTTGGACATTATTATTAGGAACTTTGTTACAGTAACTTATCATTATGGACTTTTTTGAGTTTGACTTTTCGATCAAACCTTTCGGCCTAACAGTACAAGTATATTTTTAAATAATAATTATTTTAAAATAATTAAATTATATAGCATGATATATTTAATCCTTCTTAGCAACACTTAATGATTAATAAATTACCATAATTTAAAATGCGATGATATATTTTATCTTTACCACATACCAAATGTTCACAATACACATTTTTAGAATAGACGAGAATACAATTTGAACCTAAAATCTTGCAAACTTGCCAATTACAGCGACTTTAATTTTGAATATAGTTTTTCAACACTTTGCAATTAATGAAATGCATTGCATATATATAACTCCGACTAAATGATGCAAATCTTATTGCAATTTTAGTAAACGGTGTAATTCTTATTGCTAATTTAGTAACTCACACCAAAGTCTAATTCAGTTAATTAAATATTCAAGTTTGATTTGTTTTTATGGATGAAATAAAAAAATAGTAACTCGCTAGATTTTTCTACATTTCACGCAATAATAAAATGTGATAAAAAAATATTTTAGAACATATATTGCTTACTTTCTCAGCCAATGCAATTTTATTTTAATGATTTGTATATTAAAATATTGTCTCCACAAATTATATAGAAAAACCACATTTAAAAAAGACATATTCCTCAAAGGTTGTAATTATTATAAGTAATGTTAATTGAAATTACAAAGTTGTTACATTCTTATTACTAGACACATGCTTACTGATTTGGCCGGGATAACAAAAAGTTTTCAATAAAAGAAATGATAAGAAAATGCTGGCAATACATTTTATGATCACCCATTTAGAGCACATTATTTTTCTTTTTGAATTTGGTAAACGAATCATAAAATGTTGTAAATCATAAATCGTTAACAAAATGATTGCACCTTAAGCAAGGTTTATTCGAGAAAAAGGGAAATGAAAGTTTGCTCCAGTATATTTGAGAAAAGAGTTGTGAAAGTGACGCAACGCAACAGACAAAAAGAGTGAGATTGTGTTAGTAGAGTGGTGGAAGAAACAATGAAAAGTGAGAGAAATAAGTGCTTATAGCACAAGTTAATCGCATCTTTCTGGACACAGCATGCACCTCTTTCTACTCATAAACAGCTAATTACAAAAGTGGCAAAGACCATCATCAGTCCTCGTATACAAATCATTGCACTGCACAAGAAATCGATTAAAATACCAAATGAAACAAAAGCTCAACATAAAAATTTTTCCTCTCATGATTCTATGGGGTGCCACCTTTCATTTTTGCAATCTCTCTCTTTTCTCTTATACTCTCCCTCTGCACCATCCTCACCACTCTTTGCATCATAAATAAATGAATCAAACAAAGCCATTTCAAATAAATTACAAAAAGTTCTACTCTTCGTTGCCAAATCAAAACTTTTTTCTCAGCGACAGCACTTGGAGCACAGGATTAGAAAAACAACGAGAAAGACCATCGAAGAAAGTGCAATGGCCACACCAAGAACCAGTTTGTTGGGTCCATGATGATGTTCCTTCTTGTGACTAACAGTGGCACCACCATCATCATAATCACCCTCATCATAATCTCCATCACTGCTGCTATCATCCGCAGAAGAACGCTTCTGCTTGGACGGCGGAGGAGAAACCGGCCTTCCGAACTTGTCGCAAGGAGCAATGTCCAGCTTCAACTTGGAAGACAAAACCGAACGGTTATAACACAAGTTCCCGTTGCCACCCACCTTGAACACTTGCAGCTTATCGATGAAAGTGGAGTTGAAAGGCAGAACCCCGCGAAGGAGGTTGTTAGCGAGGTTCAAGTGTTTGAGGTTACTCATTTGGGAAATGAAGGCTGGGATGGTCCCATTGAGCTGGTTGGAACTGAGATCCAAGTGAACCAAACCGGGTATGGCGGACAAGGAGTCGGGAAGAGAGCCCGAGAAGGAGTTGGAATCTAAGGAGAGGTTTTTCAGAGAAATGAGGTCCCCAATGGAATAGGGTATCTCACCCTTGAGTTGATTAGAAGAAAGGATCAAAACTTGGAGGGTGTCCAACATGGTGATGGAGGAGGGTATGTTTCCTCGGAGGTTGTTGGAAGAAAGATCGATGTAGGTGAGGTTGGGAGAGTGGATGTGTTTAGGGAGAGAGCCGGCGAGGTTGGCGTGGGAAATGGTGAGGGTTTGGAGGTTGGAGATGTGGGAGAAGAGAACGTAGGGAGCAGAGGCTTTGATGGTGAGGTTGGAGAGGGTGAGGTGGGTGAGGTTCCTGAGGTGGGAGAGGGAGACGGCGGAGATGTTGCGGAGGCTGTTGACGGAGGTGAGGGAGCGGAGCGTGGAGGCGAGTTGGGAAGGGAAGCGCGTGGGGGAGGCGGTGGAGGTGAAGGGGCAGTTGAGGAGGAGGAGGGTGTGGATGGTGGAGAGGGATTTGAGGGCTGCGAAGGAGAGGGAGAGGTGGGGAGAGGTGCAGTTGGAGAGTTGGAGGGTAGTGAGGTGGCGGAGGGGTGTGGAGGTGTCGCAGACTAAGGAGGGCTGAGAGCATGGGTCTTTTGTTGTGGGGATGTTGAGGGATTGTAGGGCCTTCACTTGCTTGGGGTCAAGGGGTTCACAAAGTGAGATGCTTATGGTGGGAAGGAGAAAGAGGAGAATGGTGAGGCTTTGTTTCATGGCTCAACCACACTCATACACACCACCACAGATAAGTGATGAAGGAGAGGGTCCTCTTCTTTGCCCAATCACATCATACATATATACTGGGATTCAGAATCGCGCCAAATTTCACTCAATTTTAAACTTATATACAACACTACACTTCTCAAATAATATTAGTTTTCTTTCTTTTCTTACCTGGGAGTCTTATTCTCTGGGGTCAGAACTTTTCAACTGAATTACCACAGTGCGAGTGGGATCCAGCTTGTCCTTGGGGGTTTCACACTTACATTTTCATTTCTTTTAGCTCACCTTTCATAACCCTCTTTCTAATCAATACTTTTATTATATTCCGATATGATAACTACTCTTCATTATCATGTCAACAACAATGGTTTTCACTTTTCAGTAAGACAACAGACAGAACAACCATGGGGTAAAAGGAAGCACTCAGCGTTATCATTATTATATTTCTTCTCTTTCTTTCTTTTAGATTTTTCTTCTCATTTTAGTTTCCTTTCATTCTTTATTGCCAAAAAAAAAACTTATTTTCTTTATTTCTTCCATAAAAAGAAAAAGCATTGTAATTATTTTGAGATACCCTTTCAAACTACGTCAATCCTGTAAGACATCCTTTTATTTGACGTTTTTTATGCATCTTTTGTCTTGGAAACTCTAACGAGGGCATCAGCCAAACTTTTGCCATAAATCTATAATTTGAGGCTCAGCATATATATACCTTTTTACTCGAATTTAAAAATTAAAATTAAATGTGGTTGAAACCAAAGAGTAAAAAGGAAAATTAGCAAGGGAAAATACACATCTTTCAACCAAAACTTATCAGACTGAATTTGAATAAAACAATGTTGATAACATAAACAGTATCATAGAATTAGAGACGAGGAAGGGAAGAAAAATATATTTTTATTTATATATTGCAAATTGAAGTTCGTTAGGGGATATATAGACAAAGCAATAACCATTACAAGTTTGATTTAGTGAAAAGAAAAACAAATCAATATATTTTTAAAGTAAATATTATGAGTAATAATTTATAATGTAATATTGAATATTTTAATGAAAGACTATTATGGATCCTTAAATAATAGTAAAATATTTTTAAAAAATTAAAAAGAAAATAGGGATGAGTATAAGAAAGGAAAAATTTAAATAAGTTTTCTATTATCATAATTTGTTATATGTGGTATTGGTGTAGTGATCTATTATGCATTCAAGTTCCTAATCTTTTTAGTTGACGCAGACTTCTATCGCGATTTTGTGGTATTTTGATATTTGTATAAAATCTTTAATGTTGATATGGTTGTAGTTAAGGAGCGCTTGGTTAGTGTTAGGGTATAAAAAATCACTTCTTAATAATTTTATATTTTTTAAAGAGTTTTTTTTCAAATATCTTCATAAGTATATGAATGAGAAAAAAAGGAGTAAGAAGGTTGTGCAAGAATTACGAGAAGCATGTCCAGTAATTTTTTTTTTTACAAAATCGGGTCTTTCCTTTCTTTTGCATCTCATGATCTCGTACAAGTTATGATTTATTTTATTGTTCATTGTAATTGTAGTTTAAGGCTTAATGTTGACCTTCCTTGAACACATTCAATCAAGTTTTAAACTAGTGATGGTTTTTGGCCAAAGCAAGTAAGGAGAGTACATGAAGAAGCAAAGAAAGCATATCATATGTTGAATCTCTATCAAAGAAAGCAAAGAGAGTACCCAAAGGAAGTAAGGAAAATATGTAAAATTAGAGGCATGGAAAGTGCCATTAATTTTTTACTCTTCAAATTCTATGAAAATTAGCAAGGAAAACTAGAATTAGTGAGAGAAAATTGAATTAGTGATATTTATTAAAACATTTGAGTAAAGGGGATGGAAATTCTCTTTTAAACAATTTACCATTGAATGATAAATTCATGACAAGAAAGCAATGTGGTTTTCCCTTCTATATCAACACTTACTCTCCTGAGTGAATCTTTTAGTTATCTCGTCTTTGTTTTTTTTTTTTTTTTAATGATGGAATGTTAGAATAGAAAAAAATGTAGTGTGATATGGAGATCTAACTTACTAATGTTGTCTTTTATATTTCTATTTTTATCCTTCACAAAATAGAATTAAGCTTTAGTTATCATACATTAAGGTGTTGTGTCCTTTCATATACTAATAACATATGTTACCATATACATAGACACGGAAGTATAATTCATGATCAGTGTCAAGGGATACAATTATGTACCAATCATATCAGTGTATTAGTAAAGAAAATGTAAGTTACAGTAAACTTTGATGCAGTTAAGCCCCAAAAGTTAGATTCCAACACAAGTCCTCAGAAACAGCTGCATAGGTTGTGTAGGACCTGAAAGGCTAGGGAAGATGAGTCCTGCTAATAGCAAGAAAGTTTGAAGTATAGGCTTATTCAATAATGTAATGCTGGTGAGTTATACGCAAAGAAAATTGGTGAGTTTGGTAGACAAATATATGCGGAACATTGGTAATCTTGTCATGGTGATGGAAACAGTGACAATAAATTGGACAACAACTTCAACTTCAACTTCTCAATGGACATAAAAAATCTCTATTTTTCTCGTTCATAGATAATATAAATACTTAGGCCAATGCTTTTAGATTTTCCATTCAGTTCAAAATGGCTACAAGTATTGTCCCATGCACCCTTATACATATTTTCAAAAGCTCTTGGTAAACATTCTTGTAGTGACTTAACAATCTATGGCAATGCAGGTTTCAGAGAGGGTTTCACTGTCAACTTTGTTCACAAATGGGTTTATCTTGACCCAAATAAGAGAGAAGACAGAGGCCATTAACACTGACCATAGAATAACAATGGTTGGTGTGCGGTTTTGGCGACCCATGAGACCTTTGAGGAATGGGTAGAGATGAAAAATCACCCAGAATGCAAAGAACACTTTCCCAAAGAGGGGTCCCCAAGACTCGTACCCCCCATTAAGTGCGTCAGAGAATCCAGCAACAACACCAACCAAGTTAACAATGATAAGTGTTGTTGGAGGAATCAAGAGAGTAGTCCACTTGACAAGGTAAAGTTCACCAAACTCACTGTCTTCTGCAGCCTTAGCAGTGACAGTGAAGTTGGTGTCAACACCAGCCAGCATCTTTAGAAATCCTTGGAACACAGCAAATAGATGGGCTGAAACACCTCCAATCACCCAGAACTGCTCATTACGCCACAAATCTTCAATACTAACGCCACTCCAGCGCAGCTCAAGCACACTGGTTATTATAATTGAGAGGAAAAGTCCAAGAAAGAGAAGACTTGCAACGTTGGAAAGCTGTGACAAATTGTATAGAACAATGTAAGGCATTGGTGATTAGTAATGAACACTTTTCTCGGGCTTTGTTATAAATATTTATTTTTCATAGGACATTTACAGATCAACCATGGGGATTACTCAAAATATAATAATTCTAACTAATCATGCTAGAACAAAAACAAAGATGAGGAAATTACCGTTGGTATGATAAATTTTCCTGTGAGGAGACAAATGGCTGGCAAACAGCAATAAGCAATAAGTGGAAGGGATGTAAAAGGGTACACAATGGTGTTTATGTAAGCCATTCTCTGCAGCAATTTGAGACGGCCTCCAGCAAATCCATACCAGAGGGGGCAGTGTCTACTTAGGAAAATTTCAACTGATCCAAGTGCCCATCGAAGGACTTGGTGCAATCTATCAGACAGGTTGATAGGTGCAGACCCTTTGAATGCAGGCCTCAAAGGCATGCAGTAAATTGATTTCCATCCTCGACATTGCATCTTGAACCCCGTTAAGATATCCTCTGTTACTGAACCATAAATCCAACCAATCTGAAAGGGTTTTAATTAATCAATGAAGCAACTACAGGTAAAAAAGTGAAAGTAATGAATCTAGAATGAGATTTTAAATGGTACAAGTCCATTAACAAAAGTATAATTCGAAAAGGGAATAGGAAAATGAGAACCTGAAGAAGGAATTAGTACAAAAATAAATCTAATCTTTAAGCCAAACCTCTTTTCCCCAATCAGTCTTTTCTTCATATCCACAGCTAATTACGTGAATGGCTTCCTTGATCAGCACTGAGGGATCTGCAGATTCAGGCACTCCTCCATTCTCCATTAGTGTAGATTCAATGAAAACAGTAGACAAGCCAAAAGTTTTTTCAAAGCTCATTTGTGAAATCAGCATTGACCTCTCATTGTCATCATAATCTGCATGAATGAAGAAAAGAAACCAGAAGAATATTTCAAAGATTCTTATGCTTCCTTAAAACTGATTCAAAAAATTGACTAAGCTTACTGTCAATCTCCTTGAGATTATAAACAGCAGCTTCAAGTTCTTCCCGCTTTGCGTTTCTGTAAACGCCATCTGTGGTGGACTTCTTCGAGGGGCAGCAACAGCATGATGATCTTGGTATGCTGGGCATAGAAGGAGGGCTATAGCCGTAAAGTGCTTGTCTATTAAAAACACATCCAGTCCCCACATATACTGGTCCTTGAATGCCATCAAGTCCTTTCATGTTAACCTGAAACGAACAATTAAAGACCATCAAATAGGGATGAGGGTTGGGAAGTATAGAGTTGTGTCCATGATTTTACTTCAACGTTGTTGAAAGTTACCGCATTGCATGCATGTACTGTGTGTATTTGATGAAATCTTTACATTAATATTGCTAACAATCAGAATATCAGGACAGGAACAGAAGAAATGCAAAAGAATTACACTCTTAATCGCAAAACATAGAAAAACTAATCCTTTTTTTGTCTCATCTCATGACTAGGAAGAGTATTTAAATAATTGTTTGAAGTTTCAGCCACATAAGGAGATGCCACTTCTCTATTGACCCTAGATGAAATCTCGCATCGATATTAACTCACATCAAAGAAGACTGTATTGCGATTGGCATATCGATCACTACGATCAATACCGTCAAATCTTTGGGGGAACTGCACATAGCACACATCTCTACCAACTTCTGGATCCATGAGAAAACACATTGCTTCCCTAACGGCTTTGCTGTTGTTAACATAATGATCACAGTCAAGATTGAGAATGAAGGGAGCATTTGTGAGAACTGCGGACCCTCTCACCTGCATAAATCCATACAAACATCTAGCATTATAAAATCTTATTAGCCTTATATGAAACATCAATGAACTATCTGCACATACCAGTGCATTTTCAGCACCAGCTTTCTTGTGATGTTGGTAACCTGGTCTTTTCTCTCTGGAAACATAAACCAGCCTGGGAAGTTCATTTCCTTCTATGTCACGGGCACCAGTGTGTCCAAGAAAAACCTGAAAGTGGTAAACGTAAATTTTGCTTAAAGTATTACGTGAATATGTAGTAATAATTGTTTGCTAGAACTTAACTTGCCAATCTTATGATCATAAAAGACAGAAATAGTGGACATACCTGAATCATGCCAGGGTGATCACGTGAGTTATTTCCCGGCCAAGGGGTACCATCTTTCATAGTCCATCCTTCTTCTGGTGTTTTCTGAGCCTTAGCTACCATAGCATTAACTCGTACTTTATACTCATCATAGTCTCTCTGGCAGAATTGAAAGGTAATCAATCATGAAGAGGTTCCGCTAAGATACTCATGTTAGAAAAACAAGGTGGTGAATACAAGTAAATCAGATATATCTGACTATCAAAGCTGTTCTTTCGCTGAAATCATAAGTAGGAAGCTTTACACACGTACCTTCATTGCTCTACGCTCCTTCACGAAAGAAGGTTGCACCTTGTCCTTCAGGTAGTCAATCTTCTGAGAGAAGTAATACTCGGGTGCTCTTGGTTCAATTGAAAACTTCTTGCAAAATGGCACCCACTTCCTTGCAAAGTCAGCAGTCTCCACAAGAGATTCGAATGTGAGCATTGCAGCACCATCATCTGACACATAACACGATACTTTATCTACTGGATAGTCAACCGCAAGGATAGAGAGCACTGTATTAGCAGTGATCAATGGTGGCTCTTTCAAAGGATCCACTGTACTGACAAAGAAATCAACAGCGGCAAGTTCATTGGTTTCACCCTCTCTTTCAAACCTGGCATGACATTATAGAAGTGTGCATCAGCATCCAAAGTACAGCCTCAGTATCAACTCTTCTCGGTATTACTTTATTGTATGGATATAATTTTGACTAAGTGTAAACTTCCACTCTCCCCAAATAATATGTTCATTAAAAGCATTTGATTCATTACGCAACAGTTTTCAACTCATGATAGCCAAAATTATTCAATGATGTGACAACACATGATCACATTCATCATATAGAACTTTTTTACATAGGGAGTAACTAAAAAATTGGATTATATACTTCGTTAGTTCATTTCTATAGTTGCCTTTTGCAATTCCTAGAAGAGAAAGAAACAGAAACAAAAACATTCCCATTCTACAATATGAATTCTAGTGCAATCTTAAATAACAAGGCACGAGACATCTTAATATCTCAGTATTTTGTGCATTTACCTTGCGGACAGATTGTCAATAAAAGTTTGCCTATTGACAGGAAACCATTTAGGGAACTGATCTAGCACCCAGGAAAATGCAAACCAGATCTCACAGATGATAGATGTCAACCACAGAGGAAAAGCACTATGAACAGGGTTGGTAACTCGATAATGGAAGAAAAGACCCAATATTATCAATCGCATTATTATCACAGTTCTGTATGGTGCTATTTTGGATTTTGACATTGGAATAGTTACTGAAAGTGGCGCAGCAGCAGCTTCTGTGGGCCTGCAAAATATATCGCCATGTGAATTATAATGAATTTTATTACAGATTTGCAATCAGAGAATTGCAACAAAAGTCATTAATACATGAAATGTATTCAAATTAAATCAATAGTCTTGCAAAACAATTTGGTGAACGATCAAAAGCAATTATTATACACAGGAAAAAAATGAAATTTTAATTTGATAAAATAGCTGGTAAATTACATTTTCAATACAATGAAGAAGAGTAAAAACGATGATTAAAGTGGTTCTGACAGTTGAAATAGTAAAAACATGTCTTCCATTGATTCTTTATATCTCATTAGGAGGATAAAATCTTGAAATGTTTTTACATTTAGATTTTACCTTATAACTATGAGACTTTACCTTGAAAAATGTGTGATTTCTCACATGACTTGAAAATTAATCAAATTTTTTTGCTTAATTCCATGCTTCAAATTAAACATCTCTTACAATTAGCCTAATGCACAAGGCATACTTCTATAATGCCATATTAAATTACCCATCTCGGGAGATTGTGTCATTTCTCATTGAACTCACCGTTTTTCTTCCATCTGCTGCTCTGGTGGAACGGAAGCCTCATTTTCTACCTTTGGTGCAGCCTTTTTCTTTTTGTTCTTTTTATCCTTTCCCTTCCAGCTTTCAACTCTATTTTTCCAAAATGATTTCCCAGATTCTTCGTGTACTTCTACAAGAAGAACCATATTATAATGATCAATGCTTACTTCTAAAGAAATTGTAAGGAAAAATAATCTGAAGTTTCTCTCATATACCACTATCAACCGTGGATACTGAACTGGCATGTCTAGCGTGGAGTCCAACATCCTACAAAATTCAAGGTGTGACTGTTAGTGCAAATGCAAACAATTAAAACAATATTCCAAAAGTTGCTGTTTTTCCTAAAAACAAAGACTTGTCCAACTATCAATTCCAAGTAAACCATCACCTGGGAGTTACTGATTTCGGAAGCCATCGTGGATTGATTTTCATGAACTTCTATCTCATGGAAATCCTCCTCCTCCTCCTCCTTCTCCTCCTTTTTTGTTCTCTCTATAAAATACACAAAAGGGGACAACTTAGGCTGTTTCTAAAGGCAAACCACTTCATGAAATGATTTTACTCGAGTGAGAAAGAATTCTCAGAAAACAGAAGAAAAAGCAGTCATCTAAAAGATTTATAGATTAATTAAACAATGCTAAGTACTTTTCGTTGCCTCTTTCTCACAAAGTAAAACTAATATACTCTATTACTTTGTTGAATGATTCTTTAAATGTAATAAGCCTCCTAAGATCATCAGTTTGGGATACAAGAGCTACAAACCCACATAGCAGACAGAAGCAACTTAGAAATTCTTTCTTGGAATTAGAAATTAGAAACATATAAAATGTAGCATTAAAGGGTTTACCTTCATAGGGAGTGCCACACTTCATGCAGACCCTATGGTCCTCATTGAGCTCATGGTCAAAACAATCCTTGCAAATTGGGAAATTGCATTCATGACAAGCCACAAACACCTCCCCATTATCATCAAGTCCCACTTGTTCCCCACAAGTATTGCAGAGGGGAACACCAGACTGCACCATCTTTTGGTTATTTTTGCACCACCTTCTATCTAAGGGCCAAAAAAAGGCTGTAATCGTTCACTGACCTTTGCCTCTGAAGCTCATATCCGTTTTATATGAAAGACCATAAACCTTTTGGAAGGGTGGAGAAAGCAAGCGTATAGAAATGCAAAGGATGTGTGGATGGTGAGGTGGAGGTGGAGGTGGTGGTGGAGGGTTCCTTTTGTGAGGTTGGAAAGTTGGTGTTGTGGTTAAAGTGGTAAACAACATAAGACTATAAGGCTGAGAGAAGAGAAGCAACGTCTATTTTTTGGGTGAAGGGAGCAATGTATCAGATTATGGCGGGAAGTGTAAACGAGGCTTCAGTTGACAGCTGAGTAGGTTACATCAGTTGATGAAGTGATTATGTTAACTTTGGAAGTTCAAGGAATTGCTTTTTCACCGCATAATTGCTTCCTTTACCTATCACTGTAACCAAAAAAGGTAACCTTTCAAAAAAATTATACTTTTCAGAGGTTATCCAAAACTTTTCCTATTATGCATTCCGAAAACATTTTCAAGACATTAATTCTGAAATAGAAATCAAGAATAGTTATGCAATATATAATCTAAAATTCTAGATTATTCATTAATCCTCCACCTTTTCATAATAGTTGAACTCCTTCTAATTCTTGTTACGTGATGAATTTGGTGGTTTGATATTTTCTGAAAATACAATCATAGAACCATGTAGTGCAGATTCTGATTACCTATTTCAGTACAAAGTTTTTAAATTTTAGATTTCCTGAAATTAAAATAATTTGCTTTCCAAATTAATATTCTGAATAGACTTTAAATTCTTCCCAAAACTTTATTCCTAAGGATAAAGTTATTTTATATTGCACCTTTCGAAATATATTTTTGGAATTCTCATCCTAAAATATTTTTTTTCTAAGTCTTGAAAAATATGTAATTTAAAAACCTTTTCTTACATTTCATATATTATTTTTGGGAATGCAATGAACATGTCCACGAAACAATTATGGAAATAAAATAAGCCAAGAAGTGTTTCATGCAACTTTTAAATATATTGAAAATGTTTCTTTTAGTTGGTTGAAATTTATTGAAAGATTATAAAATTTTGTAAATTTTAAATCCTTTTTAATAAAAAAAATCTAATTTTGTTAAGAAGTGGGCTTTAAGCCTAACTCAACCTCATAAAACCGGCTCATAAGGCCTGATAAACCCAACAAATATTAGTTAGAATAGACTCAAAATGGCTCTCATACCATGTTAAGAAGTGGACTTTAAGTTTAACTCAGCTCCATAAAACCGGCTCGTGAGGTTTACACCACTTATATACTATGAAAGACTCTAATCTCTAGTCGAGGTGGGATCTCCAACAAATTTTATAACTTCTAATAAATTTTGATCATAAAATTATTAGAGAATATAAAGGACTGATAAAGTTCAACTCTTTTATATTTCTCTTTTCTCTCGTTTACTTTCAATCCAAAACAAATTCACTCATTTTATTTTTCTTAGTTGTTTCTTAGTTGTGTTTCTCCTCTCCTCCATGGAAATTATGTTAATAAAGTTCAATGTTTTCATTTATCGAAGTGTTTTAATAATTGTTTTTCTAAAAACGGCTAGCAATATATAATTTTCAACTTATTATTAATTGAGTTAACATTTATTAAAAAATATATTTCTTAAAGTAGTGTATAAATCTCACGTCATAAAAAATTATTATTTTCACATTAATTGTCAAACATAAATTTTTTCTAGTAAATATATATATAGTACATCAACTTAAATAAAGATATATTTTAATATATAAGTGAGTAAGACATATATTATAAGTGAGTGTAAAGCTCACATAATTATTTAGGTTAAAATTAAAGTTCACTTCTTAATAATATACACTCTAAAAATATTGAAGAAATAGATTACAAAATATGTTATTCCATTTTTAACAGTGTGTTATAGAAGTAAGTAAATATATTACAAATGTATTATTGTGTGTTACTATGTGACTCTACTTATCATATGACGATTTAGCAACAATAATTTTAAAAAAATAATAAAACAACACAATAAATTTCATTAACAATACAATCTCTTAAACTTCAAATATCATATGGTCTAAATTGATACATGGAAGTCATTTACCATCAAGAACATTTATGATATACTATAACACAAAGTTAACGTAGCAATACGAATAGGTTATGAGATTTTCTAATAATTTTAAAAATATTAACTTAAAGAAACAAATATTTCTTTATTTAATTGTGATTCGCTTTGTTGAATTTTCTCCTTTCTCTAATAAAAATATAACTCAAGTACTTATAATTTATGAGTTGACTTTTAAAGAATGTCATTCATCATAAATATCCAAAGTGAGACCCAACTAATTAATAATGATATTTCAATATTTATAGGGATGTAAATGAATTTAACACTCGTGAATTATTTAAATTTGACTAGTTATATATTCAATTAATCTTGTTTGTTTTACTAAACAAATATAGTAAGTCCCAAATTTACGAGTTTAAGGTAAAAATATATATATAAGTAACGTAGGAAAGTGTATAATAATAATAATTTCATTTAAAAACATCAGTTACATACATTTTTATATTTAGATTTTTTCTTTTAATCTTATTTTCTTATTTTTACTTTATCTTTTAACGCAATTTTTTATTTATTAATATTACATTAAAAACCTGAGAAAACTTAAAAAATGATGAAAGAGTAAATATTAATTGTTATAAATCAATTAAAATATACCTTACTTAAAGTTTGTAGTTTTAATTAAGTCTACATTTAATTTTTTAAATTTAACTCTTTTACTCATCTTGAGACATTTTTTTCAGCCTATGATTCAAATAATTCAATAAGTTTGATTTAATTATCTCTAATTTTCCAATTTTAAATGGAGAACTTTTCATCAGTTGGTTTGTTTGTTGCTAGCAATAAATATATTCCAATTCTATGTTGCTCCAACGTTATACATCCAATAACTCGAAATGATACAACACTTCATCCTCCCAAATATTAAATATGTTAGATATATATTTTTATCCTTAAACACAATATTTAATCCTCCCCAAAATATAACTCCCATAAATCTCATTAACTATTCTCAATAACAGGATAGCACTATATGGGTCCATTAGTATGTTATTATGTCAAAAGGATATTTTTCCTATTAATTAACATTGAGAATTTTCTACAAGAAGAAAAATAATAAATAATATTTTTTAGAAATTAAAAATATTTTTCATAACTTCAAAATCAAAATTTTGAAGAAATTAATGAAAACATTGTTTTTACAAATTAATTCATGTATTTACTAAATTAAAATTAATGAAAATATTGTAAAATGGGTGGGTTACTTGTGCAGATATCGGACCAATTCCTGCACACAAATTACTATAGAGTAAAATTTCCATCGCAAAAAAAAATGCAATATCAAGGTTCGTCTTCTTTATTCATTCCATTTAGCACTTTAGCTCGGTAATGTACAGTAGAACAAGTTACTTTAATCAGATTTCACTAAAAATTACTTGAAGACATCAATTTGCACTAAGACACCAAGCAAGACTAGCTTCACTTCTACCAGACCTAAGATATTTACAAATAACAGCTTTTTTTGGACAACTACAAATAATAGCTTTGACACCCGAAATTAGAAGTAAGGAGTATATGCTATAGAGGCAGGCAAAATCATATGAAGGATGAAAAAGTGCATGTAAACATGGCATGAATCACACCATGCAAATAGTAAAAGCAGGCACCTAGGCTAAGAGCTTTGTGCTTTTAGAACGTTTCCTGTAAAGAGCACGATCTTCAGCATAAGTGCAACATAACAATTTCAGTCATTTTAGGTTTGCATTGCTCTCCACGAATACACGTTCCAAGAATCAGTGTCCTCTAATTTTAAACTATGCTATAGAGTAGACCTTTACTACTTTAGACGTATCACACACAACAAGGTTTTCTGTATCAGCTGAGGTGGTACACAGCCAATTGACCTGCCAAATAAAGCGTACAAATGAATGCATTATAGACATTTGGCATAAGCAAAACGAGTAACCAATCGAAGAGTTCCAACGAAATTTTATAACAAAAACTCACTTTTCGAGGTACTTCAATGTTCAAATGTAGGATATCATTGTTGTCATCCTCACTTAACCCAGCATCTAGATAAAGGGACCAATTCCACACCTTCACAAACTTATCATTTCCTCCAGATATCAAGAATTTCCCTCTTTCCCCGAACATTGACAATGCCCTGTCACCCACATGAGTTAGGGGACAAGTCATTCGTGAATTTGGCATTACAGTTGCTAATATTGCAGATAAATAATGAACTTACAGGCTGGAAATAGCCGCAGTATGGCCACCTAAAGTGTAATCCAAATGCAACCTCTTTTTACCATTTTTATCTGCCTCTGTATTGCTAGATGAACTACCATCTTTTGATCTTGAGTGTGATCCTTTTCGAGAATTTGAAGAGCTTTTTGATTTTGTAGAAGCCATTTCTGTTTCGATATTAATCACATCAATAGCTCCATCACCCCTAGCAACAGCACATATTTTGTCTAATTTATCTAGCATATCAACTTCTGGAACAGCTATTGCATGAACAAAAGCAGGATTGACACACCGCCCAGCAATGCTACTACTCACATCAAACGTAGCTGCAACAAAGAAAGGGCAGGAATAACAAATTACTTGTTCTTTCATTTGTTTATAAAATTACGTTTTCCCTTCATTTCATGTCAATCATTTATTACTCTTACCATTTTTTAGAGTGAGCATGTTAGCAAAAGTAAATAAAAGTAAATGGCTCCATGTAAATAGTTCCAAGTTCCAACTCTAAAACTAAAAGGACAAAAATAGCAAAAGCATCATTATGCACTAAGTGTCAGCCTGTTCAGTTATTATCGAAACACATACATGCAAGCCTCATATACAGATATCCAAAACTTCCATGCTTTAACATTTTCTGTTTCTTCAAAATCATACTCGCTTGGGACTTGCATTTTCTATTGTCACTAGTCACTAAACAGCATTTTCATATTTATTTCATTAGTAAAATACTTTTAAGTGGCCCAACATTCTTTTTATCTGCGGTAGAATCATGGTGAAGGGTGGCTATGGTTGCACAAGCCTTTGAACATAATTAAAAAATCATTATCCTAGTAGTTTCCTTTTGCTACATGTATTTAAAAAAAAGTAGAGATACGAGATGTGAGGACTTACTGCCATTGCAAATGTCAAATGAAAAAAAAACACTACAGGAGACTTTAGTTTAGATAATCAAGTCATCTCATACAAAACTTTCTAAAGACAAAGTAAGATATTTATACCGAAGTCCACTACTTTGTAGGGGCGCCCTTTGGAGAAGTCCCACAACATGAGCATTGAATCAAGACCTCCACTAATGACTGGGAAAAAAGGTTAATAAAAATGGAGCCAAGTTACTATACATATGGATGCCAATGCCAATTTCTGTAATACTAGCATGAAATTTACACAAACAAATGAGGCTGTTATTGTAAAACCTTATACACTTTAACCCCAAGGTTTCCAAAATTTCATTTTAAATAGATTATTGCGCTTGCACAAATTCTTTTGATTAATCTTACCAACTCGTTAGTCTTAGGACTCTAAATATTTTTGTTATAACTTTCCTAAATATAATTTTCATACCTACAATCGCCAGTAGTTTACATCCACTCAGAATGCATGAGTATTATATTGTTAATATAATTGAGTTCACAAAATAAGTTGTATGGGGTGAAACGATATCACAAAGTTAAACTACTATGAGAAATCAGAAATCAGAAAATTAATACTCCTTCCATCCCAAAATGACAGCAGTTTAGACTATTAAAAATAAATAAATAAATATATGAAGATTTTATTTTAGAATATTTGAGAGTATCTTAAGTGATCTTTTAGATTTATTCTTCTTTTATATTTTGATTTGTTTCCTAATTAATTAGCATCTTTATAATTATAGGAATATCTTATAAGAAAAGAATTCGATTTATTAGAATATATTTATAAACATATTATATCATGTATATAGAAATAAAATATCCTATAATTTGAATCAACTTATGTAAAAAGAACTTTGTGGTATAGTCCATACACAGTTTTTCAGCATATCTTCCATATACTTTTCTCTCATTCAACATAGACTTAAAAATCCAAATTGACTCATGTTCTCACTTTTCAATCTAGCATTAAATTTTTTATTCCTCATTTTTCTCCCAATTCATACTCTCTTAGTCTCAATAAAAGTACACATGTTTCAAAAGGTGGTATATTTATTGTTATTTTTAATCTATGTGAAAAAAAACCTTGAACTGCAGTCATATTTCAACATGTAATATTTTTGTTAAATAAACCGACCTTAAAGGTCAATGAAGAAAAATGTCATGCTGTGTCTCGATAGAAACAAGAATCACAGCAACCTAATCAGGAATTAGTAGTACTTTCCATTCCCTCTTAAGAAGGGAATGATTATTTTGTTTCCTAGTTGTCTTTAATAATATGATTATTTGTTTTAATGATAGGAGCAATAACAAAGCCAGAAGTTATACACATGTTTGGTTACGTGTCCACTGCAATGTGATCCACATCCACACAAGCATTATTATGAGAATAAAGTGTCTCAAGCAGTCATGAGCATGTAGAATAATATTGATACCCTCCCAACAATTGTATTCTTCTTGGTTAGAGCATGTAGAATTTGACACAAACTTTTATGTTCCTTTCTGTCAGAAAAACTGTTTCTGATATTATTCATAGAAGAGGAATTACTCTTAAATAAAATACAAAGACTTAAATAACTGAAAATCCTAATTCAGGATAATGATCCTGTACAATAAATATAAAATATACTTTCAGCCTATTAATCATCCTAATTATGGAATGTAATTAAATATCCTCATTATGTAATTAAAACTGCAAGGAAATATTGACTGCAGCATAAATCATGGGATTCTGACACTGTCCAATAAGATAATTGGTATTCTAAAAAGCTACAAGGACAACTCACACATATCTACTCTACACATAACCATATCTCAAGGTCCGTTGAAATAAACTTCTTCTGAACTACTTATAGAAGAAAAATGAAAAAGACTACTCAAAAAGCTAGAATTAACCTCTAGCTAAGCTAATTTCTAGAAGTTCTCTCCCATTAATTTTTCTATAAGTTTATTTTTTAACTTATCATAAACTAATTTTAACTCACGAAGCTTTTTCCATTTTTTTCTTATTTTCTTCTCTTACAAATGCTTTTGAATAAGTTATCTAAACAAACCCTTATTCTCATTAGATACCATGAATTGTACTGTGAGGAAGAGGGGATCAAAGAGTTTTATGCATAAAAAATAGCAAGAGTTTATCTAAATACCTTCCCAAGATCTCCAAGGAAGGAATTCCACAGTGCTACATATCTAAAACTCAAGGTCAAGGTAAACAATAATATTGAATTACTTACTAGTTATTGAAGAAAAACTGCATTCTGTTATTAAAGGATAGAGATACAGACATACATACAAGTCTAAACAACAGACAGCTGTATCCAGCTTATGACAGCGGTATACAGTTGAGAACTGCTCTCTTAAACAGTATATTCACATAGTTATAGAACAAAATAATATGAGAAAAAATTAGTGGGGAAGGGGGACCTGGAAAGATGAGACATTAGTGAGTTCAGATAAAACTCCTGATTTACATCAGTAGAAGCCATGTAGTGAAGCATAGCTAAAAACCAAGGATACACTTGTATGACCAGCTCGAAGAGTTTTATACAGGCATTGCTGGCGAATGTCAATTATCTGTAAAAGAAACTTCAATTAATAATGAAGAAAATGAAATTTGTATGATATTAAATGTTAACTTGGCTTTTCTCAAATTAAAGAAATGGGAAAACTAAAGTTGTAAACAAAACAACAAATAGTAAGTCAAATTATACAAGAAAAGACATCAGCTTTTAACTCATCAATTAAAAGCAGTATTAGTCATGTTTTATGGCAGAATACAATGCAAATTTGTGGTTTCTTATGTAATAGATCAATATTGCTAGTAAATGTCATTGAAGGAAACAAGATGCATCCAAGAGGGTAGACTTTGATTAGTTTGAGGCTTAAGACAAAGTTGATGGTTGCGGGAAGGGTTGGCATAGCACAAGGGGAAGGGTGAATATACTAATTACGGGTTCCCATCATAATAGGCAGGGTATTAATTTTGCTGCCAAGGAGCATAATTTAGTGGATCCGATGCATAATTTGGATTAAATCTAATATTACAATATGAGGCATATAGCCAAACTTGTAGCAAACCTGACACTAAACATTGCTACCATCTCCTCGGCCATATCTTTTTCCTCTTCAGCCTGAACGACCACCTTAACGATTGGAAAAATAGGAGTTATCACTTAGAGTTTGCAGGCTGAAAACTAGTGCCTGCAAAATTCTCTTAACACGCAGAAACAGTAGTTGTAGCTTGTTGTGAAGAGACCTGAACTAGTGCTTGAGTAAGATTCAAGGTAGAAACAGAATCAAGCATCTCTTTCTGTTTATTAAGGTTACTTTCTTGAGCAAGAAGAATAGATTCAACATCATCAAAATCAAACCGGTTTGGATTGCTATTAACAAGAGCAACCACAGATTCATATTCAGCTGGTAAAGATTAAAGAAGTGCATCAGGACGTTCTTGAATACAAACAATTTCACCAATGGGAATAAGAGAATTGGAGATCATTTTGATGATGAGGAGCTGGAAAATTGATCAACTTGAGAAAAAAGGACAAAAAGCAAGTCTCTCCTGGGTTCTCATTTTTATATAGAAACTAAAAATTAATCCAAGATACAATGAAAGAGAGAAAGGAGTATAAAACAAGTAAATGCACCTTTAGGACCCTAGGTACATATGATAAAGTCTATTCTAACACTCCCCTTGAAGTTGGAGCATATGGATTGTATATGTACCAAACTTGAAACAAATAAATTAAATGATGCCCTCAAGGATTTTGTTAACATGTTTGCAAGCTGATCCTTGGATCCGATAAACTCAGCACAAATTTCCTTTGATAACAACTTTTCTTGAATAAAATGGTAGTCAATTTCTATATGTTTGGTCCTCTCTTGAAACACATGGTTGGAATCAATGTGGAGATGCAAAATTATCACTACATCTTTATTTGTTGAATCTCAATTTTAATTCTAGGAGGAACTTTTTTACCTACATAAGTTCACAACTCAAAGACGTCATTGTCCTATATTCAGCTTCAACAGTTGATCAAACAACTACATTTTGTTTCTTGTCTTTCCAAAAAATAATATTTGCTCCAATGAAAACATAATATCTTGTAGTAGAACATTTAATCATAGGTATCCTTCCTAATTAGCATTACAATATCCAAAAATTTTGGTAATCCCTTTATCTTCATATAAAGGACCTTGTCCTAAAGCCTTTTTAAGGTATCTTATAGAATATGAATGACAACATTCTATTAATCAATACAAGAAGTTTGTATGAACTAACTAACAATACCAACTGCAAAAGACAAATCACGTCCAATAATAATAAGATAAATTATTTTTCCAACAAGACTTCTATATCTGTCTAGGTTAAAGAAAGATTCACACTATTATGCCATTAATGTCTTATTTGTGACAATTGGACTATCCATTGGTCCACAGTCAATTATACCCATCTGTTTTGGGATATATAGAGCATATTTACTTTGACAAATTACAATACCTTCCTTTGATTGGGCTACTTCAATGCCTAAAAAACTATTCAAGACATCCAAGATCCTTGGTCTGGAAATAAAGGAAAAAGTGTTCCTTTAGTTGAGAGATACTACTAGTATCATTCTTTTAAATAACTATATCATCAATAAATACTATTAGGTAAACACATTTTTCAAAGGAAATATGACAGTAAAAAATCGAATGATCTATCTTATTGCCTTTCACCTCAAAGGTTTCAACAATAACCAAGCACATGGAGATTGTTTGGGACTATAAAGAGAGCAACACAATTTATAAACCAAACCAAACTCTCCCAAAGCAACAAACCCACGAGATTCTCATGGAGACTTCCTCATTTAGATCACCATGAAGAAATGCATTTTTAATATCCAATTGATGAAGAGGCCAATGACAAATAGTTGTCATGGCAAAGAATAGGCAAACGATAGTCATTTTTGCCATTGAAGAAAAAGCATTCATTGGTCATCAATCTAGCTTTGAGGCAATCAACTTCTACAATTGGTTCCAACTTTAATAACATAAACCCAACAACACCCAATCGTCTTCTTCCCGGATGGAAGAGGAACTAACTCACATGTCTTATTATGTTTAAAACCTTGAATTTCAACAATCTTAGCTCATCCCATTCCAGGATGATCAAGTGTTTCATTCACACTTTTAGGAATTGTACTTGAAGACACAAAGGAGATAAATAAAATAGGAAGGAGACAACCTACAATAACTAAGATAATTGTACATAGGATGTGGATTACATATAGAAAAAATATCTTTTTCGGATAGCAATGGTCAACTTGAATCGTCATTACCTGAAGTTATGGTATCGAGTGAAGATTGGAAGGACTTGATGAAGAGGACTCATGTTGGAGCATTGGGCTAGTCATTTGGGTCCTCGATGGGAGGTAGTAAGAGGTGGTGATGATGACTCAGGAGGATTTTGGATGGGATTTAGGTTTTTTCCAAGTCAAATAACTTTCCCATTAAGCTTTTTTGACTTAATGGTGGGAGAACCTAAAAAACAGTGTATTCGCCCATAAGCCATTTTCTACTAGAAAAGAGGGATAAAACGGAAAATCTACAAAGATAAAAGGAGAGCCAAACAACCAACCAACCCATAAGGAAGAGACAAATAGGGGTTGGAATTGGATGTAGAGAGGAGGGTGAAATGAATTCTGGTGGCACAACATCACTCTGGTGGCTAAGAGGCGGCATGTGCTAACACACGCCTGGCAAAAAGGCCACTCATGAGGTAGTTTTGCCTTCTAGATCGATAGGGTTGGTCTTCACTCGAAGAGATGCTCAATTGAGCAAACTATGATTGTCAATGGCAACACCCAATGACAACTGGTGGCCGAACAACATTTTCTTCATCAAACAAGACAAGGACAAGCAGAGAGAGATTAACCTACTCTGATACCAACTTGAGAAAAATAAAAAGAGAAGAAATATTTTAGAAAGTGTGTGCTCTTAGGTTCTCGTATTTATGTACAAATTGTAGATTAATGACATACTATGAAAAAGAGAAAAGAGTAGAAAACAAGTAAAGGCACCTATAGAATCTTAGGTACAACTCAAAACAACTTTTTAATAAAGCCTATTATGAGCCTATTCTAACAGATCATTTACCAGTCCAAGTGTTTCGAAGTTTAGATTGAAGATGTGGAGCCTATACTTTCATTTTCAAATGAAAGTGTTGGTGAACTTTCTCCCAAAGTTGCCAAGAATGATAATAACCAATAACCTTTAAGCAGAGGAAAGAATGTGAATCCAAAGCAACCACTTGCACCCATGGCAAGGCAGTTGGAGGAAAGAAATTGAATCTGTTAGGGCAACAAGGATAATAAGGCAGAAGGAGGAAAATGTAGGAAGGAAATGATTGAAGGGAGAGACCATACATTGTCAAACAGCCTCAAGTATGAATATATTTTTTTTCCTTCAATGATTGACGGTGTGTTTCGTTTTTCTGTTTCACATTAGAAACTTATTTGATCAAGAAAACTTGAAATTGTTCAGTTCTCGTATCAAAATCGAAGATAATGACTTTCATATATAATAATGCATTACAAGTGGAAAGGTGATAAGGGCTGGAATTTACTACTAATATTTGTTGGGAATTCAAGGAACTAGCCTTGATTACAGTCCAGTTAACATAAGAAAGAAGCAATAAAAACTACAAAAAAGAAAGTACTCAAAGAATGTTTTCTTCCCATTGACAACAATCACCCCACAATGATACTCCTCACTCCTCACCGTGCCCCCCACCACCCTCATAACAACATCTCGTCCATGATTCCACAAATTTGCCTCTCCCTCGTGACAACTTTCCATTCTGTTAGCTCCCTCCACTACTTCCCCCTAACATAATTATCCTATCAACTATACTCTTAACCCTTTCTTCTTTCTCTTCTAAACTGTAGTTGGAGGCCCCACTGCCATAGGCCCACGGAATGGATATATTCATCGAGAGCTGATAGATGTGATAATACTATAGGAAATCAGAAGAGGAATTAATACAAGGCATACCTTAACCTCACCATTATCATCTGCTGCAGCAAGAAATGAGGACTTTGAGTTGCATACAACCTGCAAAACCAGATAGATTATTATATTATAACAGCATTATAAGCAAAAGAGCTCACATAGGATAACTTGATATTACAATAGAATGAAGGAATGCACAAGCATCTTTAAGCTTAAATATAGTGTTGTAATCTAGTTTAATAATTTCAATATCCTGTGTGGGTCAAGAAAGTCATACAAAAAAATTGTTGGAAAGTCACCTTAATTATTGAAAGCCTTGACCTGCCTTAGTTGCAGCTTCCTTAGGTTGCCATAATTGCAGTGTTGAAAGGGTATCTTTAATCCCAAATTCATTAAAGATATGAATTAAATAAAGCTTATGAAGTTTGAGCGATCCCTATGTTGGTACAGGGCCCAACAACACAGACAGGCCCAATTGACAGAAGGACCAGCCTCAGTGGATGAAGGATTACATAATGTAATGTAGGTTTACTTCTATTAGCAAATGGGCTTTCGTTTAGGCCCAAGACTATGTAACCCCAAAAATATTACCTATTCAGGTGATACGTTTTGGAATAATACAATGAGAAAGTTTTTACCCTAGTTTAATTCTCTTGTTCCCTATGTATGTTCTAATTATTGGTAGACTGTAGCGAAAACCTAACACCCTACCTTACAAGCAGGTTTTATTGGTTTGAGTTAGATCCTAAACTCAAAAGTCTAACATAGTATTAGTACTTATTCTATAGCAATTGTAAATTCGTAAACTTGGAGAAATAAGGTAATGGGAGGCTAGTTATGCTTAACACAACTAGTTCAAAAATGAGCCACCAAAGTATCTAACTACACACTATAGCAAATGTGCCTGAATCATCCCTTTTGATTGTATGACACCAACTAGTTGACCACACCTTTAGAGATTACAGTAAGGTTGGATGGAACAAGTCTTTTAATACTCTTATTCTTAGGATCAAGACCCTCGGCAATGAGAGCTATTGAAGAATGTCTCCCACCCAAAAGAGAACAAAAATAAAATAGGGAGACTTTCAATTGAAACGTGTTTAGGGAAATCATGACTATTAGAGATAAAATTTGATTAAATATGATGTCATTTTATTGGGAAATATCTTACCAAATGTTTCTCATTATTGGATATTGATATTGTTACTTATTAATGTATCTCTTCTTTATTATAAATAAGAATACTCGTGTGTACAATACATACAATTTATTATAGTCATTCTTTGTTTCTCTCTTGTCAGCATGGTAATAAAGTAGTACTACCATTCTCCATGATGTGCTTTGTCACTAATGTTTTTAACATGGTATCAAAGCCTAACAAGAAGGGAACTCAAATTTGTGCTTTCCTAGTTAGCCCATTACTCATAAGAGTAAATTTTATCAAAATTGTGTACGTTTCCAATTTTCCATGTCCCCCTGTTGTCACTATTCACACCAAATACACCATTCAACACCAATATCACAATTCATCGATTGTGCCCTTGTTCCCCACCAATGACTTCCAATGAGCTTTCTTTCCAGTCAGTGTTATTGTTTAACGTAGATGTATTTTCAATGAGTATTGTTCCCTACCAACATTTTTGCAACTAAGATTGTTTACCACCAATGCTTTTCGACAAATGGTGTTTACCACAAACCTTTTTCTTGTGCGTACTATCTACAGCCGATGTTTTTCCAGCATGTAATGTTTATTGTCAACATTTTTCTAACAAGTTTCTTTTTTCATCGAGCTATTTCCAACCATTGTTCACCGCTAACATTCTTTTGCAAGTATTGTTTACTACTAACTTTTTTTTGCGAGTATTGCTCATCGTCAATGTTTTTTTTATGAGTTTCTTTTTTTTACTCTCTTTCGACAAGATTTTCCTGGCTAGCGACCTCCACCTCTACCATCACCTTGTTGTGAGGTGGTACCATTCTCAAAAAACTTATGTTACTATTTTCTGCAGGCTCAAAGGATGGGAACCCTTTATTTGGTGTCTGCATTCACTCTGCTGGAAATTCCAGTGGCTGTCTTAACTTTTAAGGCATGCAGTCTCCTTCCATCTCCATTTCTCCCTAGTTCGGATTTGCCACAGGTTACCTTCCCAGGGCATGAGAAATACTCTCCATGTTCTAGTTGATTTATGTTCGTTGTGTTTTATCCAATGGTGCTCTTTGGACTTCTTTAAAGTCCTCTGTTTATCCTTAGTAATTGTGTTTCATACCATCTGCAACTGGAGACTGTTCTCAGTGCTGGTGACCTCAAGTTAGAAGCAGAATATCCGTTTGGCCAATCACCGAGACCCACAACCATCTGCCTTCCATACAGTACCACCTTCGCTACATACACAACTTCCTCACCATGAGAGTGCATGGCTTTTGCATGCAGCAACCTGCTTCTGGCAACACCCCACCCTTACAGTGCTACTCTGACCTCCTTCCTGTCCACCCTCAATTTCTAGGTCTTATATTTGGACAGACATCAATTAATTTTGCCCCGTTTCCAGCAACTGAATTTTAAAGCATCTACCAGTCAGCTTTCCATTAGAAGCTTTATTTCTGGTCTAAGTCAACGCCCATTCCCTATAGCAAGCAAGTCTACTACAGAAAACACCTCAAACCCTGCATCATCTGCACTTTCCAACGCCTAAGACTACCTTGAAGGAGAATGTTAGAAGATTAACAATATGTTACAACTTACTTATCAGCACTTGGTCAAATATAATTATGCTCATTGGGTGGTGATTAGGCTATAAGCTAGATAGTGTGATGTGATTATTAGGCAGTAAATAGCTCCCAAATTATTTCCTCAGTCACTCCATCAATAGATTGTAACCAATTTGTAAATAATAGATCAAGCGTGCAGTTGGAACACAATTTTTCTCACCCTCTCTCTTGCAACACAATTCACTAATGTCTCTTATCATTTAAATCCACAAGGACATGAAACCCCAATTTGCTTGATTTTATAGAGAAGTACAAGTGATGTGACCATTGAAAAAATTAAGACTAGAGAAATGAAATAGCCAAGGAACAAAATAGTAACTGAGTTATGCTAGCCTTTATTGACAGTAACAAAACGATAAAAGAAACACCTTCAATAAATGTAATAGAACTTTGTTTCATTTTTATATACCAAAAATCAGTAGGGATATTCGAAAATCTGGAAATAAGTGCCTAATATTATATTTGAATACTAACCACTTATCTAGTATCTACCTTGTTTATCTCCTCTTTGTTATAATTATAACTCTCCAATGGCTTCCATTGGGCAGCAGCCTTCAGTACACAACAAAACACAGAGGATCAGTATAATTGATAATAATCGTTCTAAAGAGCAAATAATTAAGGTAGAGCAAGAATAACAAAATACGCATGTATATCCTTTAGAAGAAACTAAATATGCAGTAATAAAGCAAATGAGGGCATATTGTACAAGGAAATAGAAAGGACAGAAAAATCATACATCTTGGACACCATAACATGCTTACCAATCGCACATCAAAACCCTTGATTTCCTTTCCAGAGGAGACATAAATCGTATCTTCCATCCCTGGTTCAAATGTCAATTGTTTTTTAAGAGATGTAACTAAGTAAACTTATCTGCTGGATTTATCGATGGGATATTTTACTGCAATTAAGATGTGTTTGATTTGTCCACAGAAAAAAAGATTGCTGGACGGTACAAAAAACTCGTCCCATGTGTGATACAAAAATGGTTTTAAGACAGCAAATAAAAAAGGATGTGTTATAATAATCAAAGTTTTGTAACTGTTTTAACTGTCATTCAGAACTTTAAATACTTGTAATGTTTTAAGTGAAATGAGAAAATCCCTCTTATTTTCTCTCAATTAGTGTTTCTGTGTGTGTGAGTGAGTAGAGTGCTGTTTTCCCAACAGGATGATGAAGTACAAGACGAGAATCTGAAAACATTTTGCTAAATAAACCATGGTACAACATTCTGTCCCATGCATAATCTTACTAAAATGTCAAAATTATCCCACTCCCTTCCTCACTATAAAACCCTCTCTCCGCAAAACCAGTGTGCACGAAGAATAGCTCAACTGCATTGAAAATGAAAACATAATAACAAATTGAAAACAAAGATGGAAAAGTGAAATCAAAACCAATAAATAAAACAGACCTGACTTGAAACAAATGGACGAAACTGGCTCCACGCTAACATCCATAACTAGTTGCGGCACATCAGGGCATCGCAGGTCAAACCAGCAAACACGACCATCCTGTGTTAAAAACAAGCACAGCAAGTGCTGATTAAAATTATGAAATAGTAAAATAATAATGATAATGATAAAAGATTAAATCAAGAAAAGCATTGATGAATCTTGAACCCTAGTGACTAGTAATGAAGCAACAGAAGATATGAATAAGAGGAATGGCATTCGAAAATTGGATAAGAGAGAGAAGAAACTGACATCGCCGGAAGTGACGATGACATTAGAGCGTTCGCGTGAGGAAATGCAGCAGGTTGTGCTATCGTCGTGGCCTTTGAGTCGTCGAGGCTTCAGCTTAAGCTTCGGCACCGCTTTCTCCGCCATGGATGCCATTTCTGCTTCTCTAAATTGTAGACTTTAAACCTAAATTTATAAGACGAAATGAATTGATGGCAGAGAAGGAAGGGATGGAGCGAAAACGAAAACGTAGTATTTGGATACGCTGAGGGATACGAATGGAGTCACCAACTTGCTTCGGTGAAATGAAACCGCGCCAAGCCTCACTTCACTTACAACCGGGCTCCAGGAATCTATTTATCTTTCGTATGCTATTTATATGTTCCTCGATTCTCAATAGAATTAAACCACTCTTTTGGGACACTTATTTTTCAAAAATATTTTTCTCACACAAGTTAGGTAACCTAACCCGCAAAAATTACATATAAATTTTATTTTTTGGTTCACAAACTATTTTATTATTATATATTAAATTCTTCTAAATAACTCGATTTTATCGATTGATAATAATCCGTATGTATATCATAATTTATATATGAATCTAAATTTGTAATAGCAAATGTTTTGTTTTGTTGTTCAAATTATTAGGAAAATATCTTGAAAAAGATTGATTAAACAATGGTCAAATTTGAGCATTCTATATATACATAAAGCCACCAAACAACACTACAATACATTCTTTTATCTTCTATAGAGTTTATATTTTCTTGTGTGTATCAACTTGTAAAATAGTGGGAGTGTAATAACTTTCTATTCTATGCTACCTAAATCAACTTATCTTCTAAGGACGCTATATTTATCTATCTTATTTATGTGAGTAATCTTTTTATAAATACCTTAAATCAATCGTAGTCAACAATAACAACAAATAATACTTGACTATTTAGTTTTATGAGAAAATTAAAAAATAATAAGAATGGTTTATGTACTTGTTGAAATAAAAGAATGATTTATATATTTGTTAAAATTAATACTTATTTATTTACTTATTATACTAAAAAAATTATTAGATTAACTCTTCAAAAATTCTTAAAGAACGATTTCCTAATAGCCTCTACATTTAATATTCATCATACCCAATATGCATATTGTCATCAATGATACAGTCACCTATTGGACCTACAGTACCCAATAGAGCATAGTTTTTATGGTTTATTGTCAATTCTCTGCAACTTAAATGTATGGCTAGTCAAAAGAGTGATTTGCACCTGTTAGTTGCATCAGCCTCTGATTGCCACGACTAATGCCTGTTTATTTTTCCAAACCTTACAGTTGTATAGCAATTGAACAGTGAGGCATTCTATAACAACATATTATGTATTATTGGAATGGAAGTAATGGAATATGAAATGGAGATACAACCAAACTAAAAGCTATATCGACCCTGCTGCAATGTAGCAGCCTTCACGTTATGGACTCATTAATTCAAAAATCTTACCCTCTACCTATCAGTCGTTTGCTATGTGGCTTTTTCCTATCACCTACATTTGATTCTATTCAATTTGGATCAACTTAATCGATGCCTAATCCTGTTATTATGCTTCTCTCTATACACTCTGTTATAATTATACGAGTAACATCAATTAACACCAGGCACAAAAAGTTAATGACTCTCTAAGTCCCGATCAAATCTACTTTCATTGTCCATTTGCTTAACAGGTTATCTAACCTTTGGGCACCTGCTGCTGGTGTAAAGTGTCATAGGCGCCACTTTGATCCTTTGTCCCCTCTACCAAATTATTTCTCCAAAGGTTTCATGCATGCTATGGGGCATATGCACCAATGTGAAAGTGAATTTTTGAAATCTATTTCTTATCCAAGCTCATACCTTTATCTCTGTCAGACATAATCTATCCATTTGCTTCACATATTCCACACAAAACTTGCTATCTTGCAACTAAATAATAGGTGGTTAATTGATTCCTCTCATAACTCACACCCAAGACACAAAGAATTATCTATCATTATTCTCCTATGGCACAAATTTTCCTTTCTTGCTACACGATTTAATATTATCCTCCATGCAAAATGTTGCATCAAAGGTAGCGCCTTTACTTTCCATAATAGTGCATGTATACATTTTAGAATCTTCACCTATGCAAATATTTTGTAGCTTTTTACATGCTGGTTTGACAGTATATTGTTCAATTTCATCCGTGTTTTAAATTAATTATTGCATGAGTCTAGAGACTTGAGGCATTTTTCATTCAAACCAACTCCTCTCATCCACTTTTTTTTATCAACAACATATATATATATATATATATCAAAATAGGGTGCTCCAACCTTTTACACTAACTATTTACATCTAGTTTTCCACACAAAAATTAGGCTTCACCCTCTGCCTATAAAGACAATACCCTCCTCCACTCTATGCACCACTCACACCTATTATCTTCCATCTACCTACCTCATCTAATGTTTCTTGCTTCAGTTTTGCATCTGCATATAGTCGTCTAGGGAATATATTCGTAAGGGAGATTTCTCTCATCCATCTATTATCCCAAAACATTATTCTTGTTCTTGAGTTTACTTTCCAACCCAAATTCTTATCAAACTAATTTCCCTCGTTTCCTTCCCCGCAGACGTTACGCATCCTCCACCACCATGACCCATACATAGATTCTAGGATGTCATTTCAGGGATCTTATCTTTCTGTCCCATCCTCCACTTCCGTTTATCTACTATTGCTTGTATTGAATGACTTTAAAAATTTAATTCCAAGATCACCTTCTTCTTTTATTTTGTATACGTTTTTCCATTTAACCCAAACTATTTTCAACGTGTGATCTTGATAGAAACCAACCTTATTTAACGAGATTCTATAAAAACCTTATTAGGTAATAGAAGTTTATAAAATTTCTCTCAAGCGCATTCATTATCGGAGGTTATGATAATCTAAGCATAAAAACAAAACTTCTAACAATATTTGAAATATATATACACATTACGTCAATTTTGATTTATATAAATAAAATATTAAAATATTTAAGATTAATATAATATTTTGTATGTATGATTTATATAAATTAACTTTCAATTTAACCATTAATTTTTAAAAAACATTTTTTCCATCTACATCTACCTGTATCAGTGCCAACAACTAGTTTCCTACTTCAAATACGAAAAGAGATGGAAGACAGAAACATGGTTGAAATTATCTGAACTGATAAACATAAAGTACTGCCACTTGATTCATTGCGTGGCGCCATACAAGAAATTACAGCAGCAGTATATGTATACGTTATACTTGTGGTTCTTGTTCCTTGGCTTCCTCAACTCCTTGGAGAAACTTAGTGGCACTATTCTGCATCATGTCCTTGCTTTTGCCCCAAAGAAGAATGTACAACCCGATCATCACCAACACGGATCCCACCACACTAAACAAAAGAAAGAACCAAGTGAGATTTAGTTGAAGGGTTAAGTGGTTTTTGTAGAAGAAGATGGCATAGTTAGAATAGGTAGCTAGGTACATGCGAGAAATAACCTTCCAAGATGCAGCTGCTCGTGCAAGACTGGGATATCAATCATGCCAGACATTATCTGAACAAGAGGGCTGAATGCTGCCGTAAAGACCGGACCCCTCTTCTTCACACACCATGACATGCCCACGTAGCACACACTTGACCCAACTATCCCCTACAAACATCGTTATTTATCTTCTTTAATTATTTCATTTTAGTCCTTACACATATTATTTTTAATCTCTTTTAATTCTCGTTTGCAGTAATTAAAAAAAATCAAATTCACATATATAATGTATTATTAAAAGATTATGTTTTAAGTATAGGAAGTACTGAATAAAAAGGTTTATATATGTCTTTGTATCCCTGAAGTATAGTTGTTTTTTTTTTGTTCCTAAAACATTTAGTTTCTGAAAAAAGTTAATTTATTATTTTCTACTAATATATTTTGTTTTATGTTTAATTTTTATAATAAATATATCATTTGATTTTAGTATCTGTGATATATTTTTCGAAAATGGTATTTTAGAATAAAAAATATTAAAGAGGTTAAATAAATTAATATAAACCCAAAAGAAAAAAAAATATTTGGAGAAGAAGCGAAGCAAACTTTTAAAGGACCAATATTTAAATTTATAAAATATATTTATTGTTTTGAAGTATAAAACGTATTTATTTAATATAATATAAGAAATAAGAGATATTGTCAAGAAATTATTATCGCCCAATTATGAAATAAATATGTTAAAAAACAATAAATTAATAAAGTAAAGAAATGTTTAACATGACGTAGTTTTGGTTTTAAAAACAAAAATTGTACGTAATTATTTTTTACAAGGAAAAAATTGATTATGCAGAACTTAAAAGATGGTGACTTACAGAATAAAGAACAGTGATTATTTGAATCTTGTCCGTGAAAACCCAGGAGGAGAAGTTGCTGCCAGTGGACAAACCAAGAATAGCTGCTTGCATGGCTCCAAAGAAGGTCATGATTGTTGAATAAACTTTAATGTAATTTGTGGGTTTTAAAGTTAGAAGTTACTAGAAAAGAGTAGAATGGGAGTTTGGATATGTAAAAGGTCAAAAGTTGTGAGTGGGATTTTAATTGTG
>Ga0123342_1001740_pt1 | contig 36726 bp, 29 predicted proteins | sample Turbeawhitnodule_FD_89960 | JGI IMG/M metagenome (GOLD analysis project Ga0123342, IMG submission 89960) | Root nodule microbial communities of legume samples collected from Mexico - Turtle bean Mexico white nodule | ecosystem: Host-associated > Plants > Roots > Nodule | place: Mexico: Nepantla... | reverse complement strand
ATGATGCAATCCTAACTTGCATCTTCATTTGTAGATCTTCTTCTTCATTGTTTTGATTTGAATATCTTCTATTCATGATGAAGACTACTGCGGAAGCATGAAGAATTGTAGAAATTTGGAAGAGATGAAAATTATGATTGTGAATCTAAGTGAGGTTAGACCAACACTTAGTTTCTAGAGTGAGGTTAGGCCAACACTACTAGAAGGAGTCTAAAAATTTGTCTAGCAAGAAGACAACTCTAGAGAGAACTTTGAACAAGTAAAAGTGTCTCAATTGGACAACATTTCATTACTCAAATCAAAGTTAAAAATCATGTACAAGAGACTCCTATTTATAGGAGAAAACCTCTCAAACGAGAGTGTGACAAGTGTCACAACCTTATTGGTGCAAATCCTCTCCATTGAAGAAAAGACATGTGGAGCATCATGCCTTCCTTGCCTACATTTCTATTTGCACCCCTCTTTTACTATTTTACACTTTACTTTCTTTTCTATTTACATCATTATCTACTTTGGCCCAAAATACAAGGCCCAAAACTTCCTAACTACTCTATACAATTTTTACAAGGCTGAGAAGAAGAAAAAGACTTTACAATATCTCCAGTAAGTCTCAATCTTCGTCTATCTTCTTAGCCAAAAGTTTCTAGGCCGGATGGTTTTCATTAGGGTAGAACATATAAAAGAAACCTATCTAAATATGAGCACATCTCACACACTCGAACTAGAGAAATTTAGTGTTTTAAGTGTCTTACTAGGGGTCATTCAACATCTCAATGTCCCAATATAAGAAATATGATCTTGAGGGACAAAGATGAATATAGTAGCCAAGAAGAAGAAACAAGTAAGAATGAAGAAAATGAGGATAAAATAAGTGAGAAAACCTATCCTTGTGAGGGTGAATTACTCATGATTTAGCGAACCCTGACAACAAGTCTAGTCCTCTATCTGATTCACAAAAAGAGAATGTATTTCATACACATTATAAAAGTTTAGAGAATATTTGTTCTCTCATTGTGGATAACGGCTCGTGCTGTAATTGTTGCAGTACTAGACTGGTTGAAAAGTTAAATTTTCCTGCCATTCTCCATAAGCTTTAGTGGCCAACACCACAAAATGTAGGAGATGTTAGGAGCTTTCATGGCTTAACAAGTTTTTATAGAAGATTTTTCCCTAACTTCTCAAGTCTAGCTTCACCACTAAATGAGTTAGTGAAGAAAGACACTCCATTTTGTTGAACGGAGAAACATGAGAAATCGTTTCAAATGTTGAAAGCTCAACTCACTAATGCACCCATTCTAGCTTTACCAAAATTTTCAAAAACCTTTGAACTACATGGTGCAACCCTTAATTACCCCACTTGTGACAAAGAGCTATATGCACTTGTGAGGGCCCTGCAGACTTGGGAACACTATCTAGTTTCAAACGAATTTTTCATACGTAGTGATCATGAGTCTTTGAAATATTTGAAGGGTCAACACAAGTTGAACAAAAGACATGCAAAGTAGATGAAATTTCTTAAGCAATTTTCATATGTTATCAATTACAAGAAGGGCAGTACAAATATTGTGGCGAATGCTCTATCTAGGAGACATGCCCTCTTTTCTAAACTTGGAGTCCAAATTCTTGGATTTGAAAACATACCTGAACTTTATAAAGAAGATCAGGATTTTGCACCCAATTTTGCTAAGTGCCAACATAAAGCACAATGAAGTTTTTATGTTTTTGAGGGGTACTTATTTAAAGAAGGAAAACTTTGCATACCTCAAGGAACACATAGAAAACTCCTTGTGAGAGAATCACATGAAGGAGAACTCATGGGGCATTTTGGAGTTGATAAAACTTTTGAGCTTTTAAAAGGAATTTTTTTTTGCCACACATGAGGAAAGAAGTTCAAAGACATTGTTATATATGCATTTCATGTTTAAAAGCTAAGTCTAACACAATGCCTCATGGACTTTACACTCCTTTACCTTTTGCAAGTGCTCCTTGGGAAGATATAAGCATGGATTTTATATTAGGACTTCCTAGGACACAAAGAGGTTTTGATTCCATCTTTGTGGTAGTGAATAGGTTTAACAAGATGACTCATTTTATACCCCGCCATAAAGTGGATGATGTTAACAATATCTCTAGACTCTTCTTTAGAGAAGTAGTAAGACTACATGGTTTGCCTAAGACCATAGTTTCGGATAGAGATCCTAAATTTGTTGGCCATTTTTGAGAACTCTCTAGGAAAGGCTAGGAACTAAGTTAAACTTCTCAACTTGTCATCCTCAAATAGATGGACAAACTGAAGTTGTAAATAAATCTCTTTTCGCTATGCTTAGGTCAATCGTGAAGGGAAACCACAAATCTTGAGATGAGTACCTTCCACATATTGAGTGCATATAATAGAGTAGGTCATAAAACTACTAATATTTCTCCATTTGAGGTTGTGTATGGATTTAATCGTTTTACCTTTTTGGATTTGTTGCCTTTACCTAATTCACAATAATTTGTGCATAAGGAAGGAGTAACAAAAGCCGAATTTGTAAAGAAAATTCAAGAGAGGATTAAAAACCAAATAGAGAAATATATGAAACATAGCAATAAGGGGAAGAGAGAGATGACTTTTGAAGAGGGAGACTGGGTTTGGCTTCACCTTAGAAGAGATAGATTCCCTAATTCGAGGAAGTCTAAGCTTATTCCCCGAGGAGATGATCCTTTCCAAGTCCTCAAGAAAATCAATAATAATGCATATTAATTAGAGTTGCCTAAAGAATATGGATTACATGCTACCTTCAATGTTATGGGTCTAACCCCTTTTACAGAGAGTGAAGATGAAAAGGAAGAAGCATATGATTTGAGGACAAATCCTCTTCAAGAGGGAGAGGATGATGGAAGAAGGCCAAGCTCAAACCCAACCACTAGGTCCATGGCAAGGAAGATTCAAGAAGATTAAGACTCTACTACTAATGGTAGAGACACCCTTCTATACATGTTCAAAAATGACATAACCTAATGTAGAATTTCTAGAGTAGAATTTATTTTCTTGCTAAAAGTATAATATGAATTTTACTTGTATTTTTTTCTTGAATAAAATTAGGGTTGGATTTAGGCATCTAAAAACCAACCTAGGTTAAATTAGGATTTCTAGAAGACTCTTAATTAACCTAGGCCGATCATTTAAACCTAAAAGAGTCACATGAAGCACACCTTGTCATGCTTGCCTAGTGAGCTCATTTTAGGTGCCTAATTCAAAAATTAATTGGTTTGAATTTTCCCACTCTTTTCCTTGTACAATGGTCAAACCTCATCACTATATATTGAGGTGCTTGACTCTCATTTTTCTAATATCAATATATGAGTGAATTGCTGTCAAGTTTGAAAGTTTTCTCACTCTTTTGTCTAGACCTCTCTAGGATAGACACCTTGATCTTCTTCTTCACCTCTGCAAGTGATATGGCCCAACCAATCATCCTCCTACCTCTCATGCACCTTCAAGGAAACCATAGCTCCATTGGAGCCCTCCTTGTTCCATCTCCTTCTTCATGCCAACTCCATAAAAAATTCTACAAAACCAATCGGTCATGAAGGAAATACCATCAGTTGGGGGCCAAGATAGGGTTTCTTGGTGGGAATCACAACTATGACAGGGTGTTGTAGTGCGTGGTTTGGTTCTTGTAGTGTTTAAGAACTGTTTTTGCTTTTCTTGTAAAAGAATTGTGTTAGTTTAGTGAATTCCATCTTGGTGTGAGGTGGAAATAGATGCAACTTTGTTGTGAATGAACTAGTATAAAATATTGGTGTCTTTTATGCTTTCTTTGTCACTGCATTTTAATTTTTTTTTGCATAATATTTTGTTTTGGTTTAATCAATTGATTATTTGTAAAAATCAATTTGTTGTTTTGTTCTTTGTAAATCTGCTTGTTTTTCTAGAATAACCGAAACAGTTGTGTTAAACAATATTGAGTGTTACATTGAGAATTGGTTTTGTTTGTGTTAATTAATATTCATTATTGGTTAAACAAGTTAATGGTTTCTTGAAAAACACTGTTTAATACCTTTTTTGCATGTTTCTTGAAATTTGTAAAATCTCTTTTATGTCATTGTTAATCAGAAAAACAATATGTTTTTTTCCAAATATAATTTGTTAAAAATTAATTTAGAAATTTATTCTTAAAACAAATTCAAATCTTTTTAAACTGTGATTTTGATTTACAAGATCGTGCTTTAAGATTTGTGTGTTAAAAAATTAATCAATTATTTTTTAATAAAACAAATTTTTTTTTCTTAATTAGTGCACTTCTGTAAAAATAATTTGTTGTTTTAAGAAAACAATGAGTTAAAAGTTCGTCAAATTTGTTATAAACCATTTATTGCGAAAATCTAACGTATTTCGTAAAATCGTGGCAAGTCCTTTTTTCAACTTGTGTTCATAAATTGGGGCTTTTTGATTGGGGGTGTGGTTGTTAGGGTTTAAGATAATTGGTTCTTTGTCTGGAATGACATTTCATTGAAAATGTATGAGTGTTAATAAAGTTAGCTTTTTTGTTTAGGTTTGTTCTATTTTTTTTAATGACATTTTAATATAAATGTAGGAAATGATGTTTTCACTAATTGTTCATCATATTAGAAAGTTTATAACATCTCTGGTGTTGCACTATAAGAAAGGTGAAAAAATATATTTTTCTAGGTCTGATTCAGATAGGTGGTCATATTTTGAAGCACCTATGATAGTTAAGGAGTTCAATTATAATTTTGAGGTGAAGTTGTGGTGGAAATCTAAGAAAGGTAGGATGAACAAAGATTTGAAACAATTATGTTTGGATAGAGATGCTACGAAAGTGAATAACTATGCAGAATATAGAAAAAAGAAAGTATAAGTTTATGTTAAACACATTCTTGTTAGTGAAACACATAAAATTAAGTACGTTAGACCAATTGAAAAGTGATAGAATGAAGGGCGATGGGGGTGATAATATGAAAGGTTTTGGAACTAATGTTGTGGATGGTATTATGGAGGACGTTGAGACTGAATTTCATGGTGTACCTCATGAACTGAAGGATGTTGGGATTGAAATGCATGGTGTAGGTGATGATGTGGAGGATGTTAGGATTGAAATGGATGAAGAGGGGGCTAGTGTGTTTGTGAGGGTGGTCAGTCAGGAATGGAGAGTGAATAAGGTGTTGATGTGAATATTTATGAGGGTGGTCAATCTAGAATTGAGGTTGTCAGTGAAAATGATGGGTTTGTTGAAGATTTGGAACTTGATGATAGTGAAGAATATAGAAATGTGGATGAAGATGATAAATTTTGAATGGAATGTAGTGCATACAAAAATATGGATGATGTCAGCAAAAGATGAGAAAATTGATTAAAAGAGGACAAGAAAGGAGTGAGTAAAGATACTAGTGAAGCTAGTTTCAAGAGTAAAACTATTGATAATCATGAAATAAACGAAGATTATAGTAATGAAGACTTAATGATGTTGATGTTGATGGTGATTATGTGGAGAAATTTCCCAAGTTTTGACATGTGCAAGAACTTTAAATTCAAATTAGGAATGAAATTTTGTTTGTTGAAGGAATTCAATGCAATTATGGAACATTCTATGTTGAATGGAAGAGAAGTTGAATTTGTGAAAAATGACCATGTCAAAGTTAAGGTTGTATGCAAGAAAAGGTGAGTTTGTTATGTTGGTTAGTAAGGTGGGTGATAGTCATAAATTTAGAGTGAAAACAATTTTTGAGACTTATAAATGTGGGAGAATATTTGTGAACAAAAATGCAAATAAGGAATGGGTGTTAGAACTGTAGAAAACATGATAGCTAATGAAATTAATGATGATGTTAAAAAATCACGCAATATTTGAATCACTATATGGAGGACTTTGAAAGCAAAACATAATATTCACTGCAATTTGATTATATGAATAAATTAAGAAGGGTATGTTCATGAAATACTTGTCAAGTTCTACTCAACCAATCTAATCAGAATTTACAACCAAGGTTTGGAAGTTTTTATGTGTTTGGATGGTTGCAAGAAAGGTTTTTTAGTTGGTTATAGACCTTTTATTAGGGTTAATAGGTGCCACTTGAAAACTAAATATGGTGGGCAATTGTTGGTAGTAGAAAGAGATCCAAATGACCAATATTTTTCGCTTGCATTTGCAATTGTGGAAAATGATAGCAAAGAAACTCGAAGATGGTTCCTTACCTTATTATTAGAGGATATTGGTGATATCTAAACCAACCATCGGGTGTTTATATCTAATCAACAAAAGGTACCAAATTTGCGACTATATAGTTACTAATGATTATACTTGCTAAAAAAGATACATTAATTACAATTTCATCATTTTCATTTTACAAGGTGTGATGTCCTTATGAACAACCTGTCAAATTCCTTTAATAATACCATATTGTTAGCTATAGATAAACCAATAATTACAATGATGGAGTGAATTAGCACATATTTAATGAGTAAATTTACAACTTTGAGGGAAAATTATGTAAACATATCGGTAATGTAATGCCAAAGGCAAGGAAAAGGTTAGGTAGGGAAGTTTTTTTGGTTTGGATTGGAGAAGAAGTTACACCTGATTTTACCTTTAAAAAATGTGTAACTAACCTTAAACACTATACTTGTACACGCTATTTTTGGGACTAAGTGAATATACCTTGTAGATAAGTTGTTGTTGCAATTAACTATAAGTTAGAACAACCTGAAGATTATGTGCATAAATACCATAAGAGGGATGCATATGAAGCTTGCTATAACCAACAAATTTTTGCCATAAATAAATAGCAGTTGCGGCCAAGAAAAAATTTGCATGAAATCTTACCTCTCATATAAAAGACCCCCAACAAGGCCTAAAAAATTAAGGAGGAAGTTGATGAAAATGTGAGTCGTTTGAAACTTATCAGAAAAAACAAATGTTAAGATGAAGGATAATATACGTTAATAGTATGGTCACAAAAGTAGAGACGGTAGAAAGTCACGTGGAAACGAGACTAAAAAGCCTGCATTATGGAGAAGTTCCTTGTTAATTTGAAATGTTTTCATTAACAACTAATTACTTGTATTACTATTTACATTTTACTTATTCAAATGTATTGCCTAATATGATCACAATTAATAATGATTTCGTTAAACGGGAAAAACATGTACTTCAACTTAATACAATTTCATTCATAACAACTATTTCAATACAATTTTTTTTAAACTTGCACTTAAAAGGGGAAAATATTACATACTACACATTACAATTGCTTTTTAGTAGAAATATGAAACAAAGCATAAATGTAAATGCCCAAGACACAACCAAAAAATCATATTCATCTTCTTCAATTTTTTCTTCCTATCACTAATTTTTGCTTCAACCTTAGAATTCTTGCTAAGCAATTCCTCTATCATTTGTTCAACAAGAGAGGAGAAAAAAATACATACTACACATTACATGATAACAGTATTAGTTTCTGTTATTTAATAATAACAATTTTTGTTTATTTTTTGTTATAACAGTTTCTTAGTTATGGGCCCATTAGGTTCTGTTTATTGTACCCCTTAGGCCCAAAGAGTCTTCCTTTAAATCTTCTTTACCTTGTAATGAAAGACACGTAATACAATCTTCTCAGTTTTTTACTTTCTTCTTCAAAGTTGTGCCTATCTCAATTTCGTGCCTTTGTCGGTTCACGCTTCTTTATCACTTATCATTCTGCATTCATCTAATGGCACCGCTTCTGCTATGTTAGATAGCTTAAAAGTGGCTACCGTGTTATTATTACAATTGCATTTTAGTAGAAATATGAAATAAGACATACTTGTAAATGTCCAAGACACAATAGAAAACATATTCATTATACTTGTAAATGTCCAAAACACAATAGAAAACATATTCATTTTCTTCAATTTTTTCTCTCTGTCACTCTTCTTCTTAGCCGTCAGACAAAACATATGAATCAATTTAATTTAGATTGAGGTTTAACTTGACTTGTTTTATAAATTAGTCTATAAATCAGTAATATTAGAGAAAGAAAAAAACTCACTAATAACATTCCAATAGTGTATTATTTATAGTTTTTTTTATTGTTTATTATCTCATACTTACTTATTTTGTGATATTTAGTTTATGTTATTTTGTACTAGTTTATCTTATATTGATTTTTTTTCATAGAATTGTCTATACTTACTTGGATGTATTCTATATTTTTGTCTCATTTTTATTTATCAAATTATTCAAAAAATAAAAATTAGTATCAAATTTAAATTAAGTTAATTTATATTTATTTATCTTATAAAAAACTATTAAAATAGTAAAGATATTTTAAAAAATACATAAAAATGAAACGAGTTTCCATTATTATATATTTAAGTCAAAGTAGACCACATGGAATTTCTGTTGCGCAGTATTTGGCACGGGAAACTGTCAACCAAAACATTTTAGTTTTGTATTTGGACGATTCAACCACTATTCTCATAATTGTTTTAGGAAAATAAATACTTTTTTTAATATTTATTACAGTTATAAAAAATATCTAAATGTATTAAAAATTATGAATTATATACGTTTTGAAGGTATTATAGGAAAATATGTATTTATTTTAAATGGAATATTCTAAAATATTTCATAATAAGATTTATTAGTATAGAATTACTTATTCAGAAAAAATTAAAATGTATTAGGAATATATTTTTTTTATCAAAAGTGTAAAAATAAAAATAAAAATCGAAATCGGTTTAAGCGCTAAGATGAAATAAAAAGGTTTTGGAAGAAAATATGATATTTCTTCCTGTACTCCTACATTTATCTCTCTGCACCCTTATATTCTTTGAAATATAGAATTATTTTTAATAATTTTCGATGATTTTGGAATAGACTTTTTGTAAAATAAAATGTGTTTATGGAATAAGAGTTCTGTAAGCAAAGTGTGTTTCTAGAATAAAAAATCTGTTGGGACAAAAAAATTATTTTGAAATATTTTTTCTAAAACACATTTTTTTAATTTTCAAAACGTTAAATCCGGAATTCATCAAATGTGTTCCAAAAAATATGGTCATTTCAGAAATATTTAAAAATAATAATTTAAAAATCATTTTTAAAAAGGGTAAAATAGTCATTTATGAAAATGATGGGTGCAGGGAGAAATTTCCGGATATTAGTACAGCCAATTATTCATTCTAACGGCCCATTAGGAAAATTTGAAATCGGATCATATGTATTGAATACGAATCACGCGTATACTATTTCGTATAGGTGCAGAACAGAAAGGAAACAAGGTCCTTCACAGGTACGGTATCTCATCATCTTAGAACCAACTCTCTCTGCGATGTAAGCGAACCAGTTTAGGGGCTGTGATTTCGATTTCGACTTCGATCGCTCTCCATTTTCGTGAATTCATAGCTGATTGACACTTCCTTGAAATTTCGTTTATATGTTTCTGATGAGCAAAACGACTTCACTGCTGATTTCATTTTCATTCGTATTTGGAGCTTTGAGCTTCCCAATTAGGGATTAGTTGAGATGAACGCCGAAGAAGTTTCATATCGTATTATTATTCGTAGATTCATAGCTGATTTGTACGTCCTTCGAATTTCATTGAAATATGTCTAGGATGAGCAAAACGACTTCACTGTTGATTTCATTTTCCTTCACATTAGGATGTTTGATCTTATCGATTGGGAATTAGTTTAGACGAGCACCAAATGAGTTTCATATTTTATATTATTATTCGTAGATTCATAGTTGATTGGTACATCTTTCGAATTGCATCGATATATGTTTAGGATGAACCAAACGACTTCACTGTTGATTTCATTTTTGTTCATATTAGGAAATTTGAGTTTTCAATTTGAAATTAGTTGAGATGAGCCCCGAAAAACTTCTATATCATATTAATATTCGTAGATTCATTGTGGATTGGTACTTTCTTCGATTTCTTTGATATATATTTAGGGTGAGGAAAGCGGTTTCACTATTGATTTCAATTTTGTTCGTATTAGGAAGTTTGAGGTTTCAAGTAGGAATTAGTTGAGATGAGCACTGAGAACATTTTTTATCGTCTTACTATAGTAATTATCCTTGTTGACCGAGTTAAAATTGGTGCCATACAATCTTGGGGAGAGTTAGTGTTGATCCCCGGGGCTAGTTCATTTTCGATAATTTTTTTTATTGTTCTACTAGCATACAATTTTTCAGTCTTGTAGGAATTCTTCCTCAGTGTACGACAGTTGGAACACTGAAAAGGAATAAAAATAATATCTATTTTGCTATTGTAATGTTGGAACCTTGTGCGTGCTGTCTTCGCAGCATGTACTCAACATGATGGTTATTCGAGTGATTTCTTAATTTGTTTCCTCCATAAAAGGATTAAATGTACTTTATGTGATATGGCATGCATGACATGCTATGAATTATGGATGCTATTCTTCTGCGATACTTACTGTCTTTGTTATTCACTGTGAAGCATTTCTCTGATATTTAGTTGACTATAAGATTGATCAGTACCTTTTGCATGTTAAATTACCTGTTTCTTTCAATGAATTTTGTCATTCAGTGGTGCTTGGGCATAATTACCATAAGATAAAGGTATTACACACAACATATTTTGATTTGCATGCTGAATATTATGATAGTATTTGCATTTAGATATGTCAAGAACGTATTGAGATGCTCAGTTTATTTTGAGAGTCAGAAAATATATTTTTTAATTGGGTGCAATCCTTTAATCTTGTTATCTTTGTTTGGGGATGTTTCTTGGTTTTATTTTTCATGATAGCAAGTTTTATCTGAAATTCTGAATTTTCTCTCTCTTGCAGGATGTGACTGGTTGAGGTTTCTTCAAAATCGTTTTATTTGAGCATTGCAATGAAGCTGTAGAAGATAATCTATACACAAACAGATGCTCATAATTCAACAATGAAGCGTTATGTTTATATTGATGATGATGAATCATCTCATGATATATACTGTGATAATCGTATATCAAACAGAAAATATACTGTTTTAAACTTTCTTCCAAAAAATTTATGGGAACAGTTCAGGTAATCTTTCCCTTGATGCTCTTTGTTTCTCATTTTGTTTTTTAATTATGTGTCATGATATGATGCACATTCTTTTTCACACCTTTAAGGTTCTTCTGTTTGATCTCCTTCCCTATCTTCTTTGATATTGAATAACAAAGGTTTGTCTGCAAGGAGGGAATTTCATTTTGTTGGATATTCTGTGCGATTTCATAGATTCTACTTTGTAGACATGAATCATCATATAGTTAACACTAGAAAAAGAGAGTTCAGAAGATTAGTTAGTGGACAATGCCATTAATGTGGAGGATCCAGACAGTTTTAATTTGACATTTGTGTAACTCACTCATCCTATATTCTAGGGATTCAGCCTTTTTTTTTTGTGGTTGTTGATAGAAAACATTGATGCACTGATTTTATTATGTAAAGAGAAAAAGGTACAAAAAGACACCGAGATTCTGTTTACAGAAAACTATATAGACAGAGCTCAGTCACAAGTTAGTTATAACCTTCTAACTAAAGCTGTTGCACTAATTAGAGAAGAAACTAAGTATGGTAACTGCCTCACAAACGGTTACACTAAACAAATCAGAGACCAACAGTTGTAGCAGCTAACCAACTCAATATCATTGCCTAACAGAAGTATAACACTCACAGTTGTTTTGTTCACTGTGCAAGATTCCTTAAGTGTTCTGAATTATCAAGGAACTTTTTTTTTTATTAAACAAAATGAGTTTTTCGTTGGTGTTAAAATTTGAGGTTATTTTTCTAATTAAACATAACTATCTTTTAATCCATCTGATTTTGCCCTTTTTTCCAGCCGGTTCATGAATCAGTACTTTTTGCTCATAGCTTGCCTACAGTTATGGCCTCTCATTACTCCAGTAAATCCTGCCAGTACATGGGGTCCACTTATCTTTATTTTTGCTGTCTCTGCATCAAAAGAGGCGTGGGATGATTACAATAGATATCTTTCAGACAAAAAGGCAAATGAAAAGGAAATCTGGGTTGTGAAGAAGGGCATCAAGAAACATGTATGAAACGTATTTAATTTTCTTGAATATATATTATGCTGTGTTTCCAGCCATTGATCATCATCATTTGAATAACTATGCATGATATTGACCTTTATTATTTACAATAGAGTATAATTTGTTTATCTTTTCAAGATATTGTTACCTTTTCATTTCAGATGATGGTTTTAATTTTAATCTAAATTCTATACACAAAGTATGAGGTACCTCTTATGGTTTTTGAAATATCAGGATATTGTTTATAGGTATACTTTTGTGTCTGAGCAGTTTAATTATGCATACATGTGTATTTTCTCAAACCTTTTTGATATTCCTGGTCTTGCTTTTTTTTTTCTTTTTCCATTCCCATTTTTTCAGAGACGTGCATGTTTAGTTGGTTCATTCTTGTAATGATTACTTGCATAGTTATTTTCTCCCCTATATTCTTATAGTTTATACATATACCACAAAATGGAACTTTTAGTTTTTAAGAAAGGCATGGACCATAAAATGGCTAGTGCTCTGACAGATATGGGATGCTTACAATTGTTTCTTCATTCTAATGAATGAGGCCATAGGCAACAATGAATGACTTTATCTCTCACCCAACTACAGATGAAACTCCAGCATGAAGCTTCTAGTCTATGTATCTACTTATTGGCCATATAAATTTATGTGTGATGTTCATTGTTACCTATCCTGCCAAAATATTATGTGATGTTTGAGCACATTTTGACACAAAATTTTGATTTACCTGTAAGAACCAATGGTCATATTTATCTATTAGAAGGTTATTCCTTACACTTGCTTGAAGCATCAATTTGTATGATAGTGATTATAACTAGACATGCCCAAATCCTGCTTGTGCCATTTAAACGATAAACGGTCTGTTTTTTTTATGCCTATTTAGAGAAAAAGTGCTATACCAATTAAAAATGTCTAAAAAATATGATAATTAGATAAGAAGCTGTTTTATTGCTTTCTTAAAACACGAAGAGCTTCTGAATAACTTTTAAAACAAGCTATATCTTAAAAACACCTTTTTAAAGAAAAAAAGCTGAAGTTGAATAGACTTCAAGCTTCTACTTCATATCCCATACACAACTTGGTCTGCTTCATGTCTTGTAGGCAGGAAGATTTACATAAGCTTTATCACTTGATATTATATGGTGTGTTCTTTTATCTGTAGACCTAATGATTTTTTCTGGGTGGGGGTGGTACCGTTGGTGGTTTTGCAGATTGAAGCCCAGGATATTCATGTAGGTAATATAGTATGGCTACGTGAAAATGATGAAGTGCCTTGTGACCTTGTTTTGATAGGCACCTCTGATCCTCAAGGAGTTTGCTATGTAGAGGTAATTATGTTGTGAAACATGCTAAAGTTGGTCTTCTCTCTCTGTAGCATTGCAGGGAATTGGAACGGAGTTCCACTACTTTTCTTCTTCTAAATCTTCTTCTCTTTCTCTCATTTGGGGGGAGACATTTCATTATATTCATTTTAAGGATCTTATAATGTGACATGTTATTCAGACAGCTGCATTGGATGGTGAAACTGATCTAAAGACACGGGTCATACCTTCTGCTTGTGCGGGAATTGATGTTGAACTATTGCACAAAATTAAGGTAAGGTTTTATCTACAGTAACTATACTTGGTCGAATTTAATTGTGAAGAGTAATTAGATAAGATGTTTGAATGATGTAGGGATATCAGCTTATGCCTTTAATCTTGTGGTGGTTGTTGGCATAAACAACTATCATCAACTAGGGATATCATTAGTTGTGTTATAACTACTATTGTATAAATTGCTACAACTGTACAGTTACTGGTGTGAATGAACTCATTTTTAGTTTATCAGAATCATTTCATCTTCTATCTCTTAATTGTCTCTCAATTATTAATCATTAATATATGAAACTACTTAGTTACTCTATTCTCTATTTGTGTGTGTCTAGGGTGTAATTGAGTGTCCTTGTCCAGATAAAGACATAAGGAGATTTGATGCAAACATGCGGTTGTTTCCCCCATTTATTGATAATGATATATGCCCTTTAACCATTAAAAACACCATTCTTCAGTCATGTTACTTGAGAAACACGGAGTGGGCATGTGGAGTGGCTGTCTATACAGGCAAGTCCATGTAGACAATCTATTAAATTCTTGGAACTGTGTATACCTTTTCAGCAATGGTTTAAATTTTGTATCTGGCATGTATTGTATTTCTTCAGGTAATGAAACCAAAATGGGCATGAGTAGAGGTATACCAGAACCAAAGCTCACTGCTATGGATGCCATGATTGACAAGTTGACTGGCGCTATATTTATATTCCAAATTGTTGTTGTTCTGGTTCTTGGCATAGCAGGGAATGTTTGGAAGGAAACAGAAGCTAAGAAGGTATGTTACAGTTTCTCAACATAAGTTTCTTGTCAATTGTATCAAATCTTGTACCTATCAGGATATGTTCACTAGTGTTTATTACTTTGGTTTTGCTATATGGCCCTTTTGTTTACCTGTATTTTCATGGTAGTAGCGTGCACCCATTGCAATTTTAATTTTGTTCCAACAAAGAGCATATCGGCTTGGCTGGTTGCTTCCTTTGTGTTTTCACGTGGACTATTTCGTTGAGTGTAAATTTTACTCTTTGGTGCTTTGGTTTATTTTAGGAAATATTGCTCATAATCTTTTAGTCCCTTTGTCAATGGATGCTCAGGCATCGTGTTTTTTTTTTTCTTCTTCTTAGAATAACCACTAATTTTGTAATTTCCTGTGTCATCATGCTATTTAATCATTAAAAGGTTTATTTATTTATTTTCTGGAATCTTACTTTTATGGGGTGCTTGAAACAGCATCCAAAAACACATTTTCTGAAAACCATGTCAAAATTGAGAGAAATACACAGAAACGGATTTATATTGATTATGTGTTCACTGTTTTGGATGGGAACTGAAACATGATAGTAGACTTTTGACCTGTTTTGATGCCGTATCTTTCATAATTCCATGGAAGTTTCTGTGTTTTGTAGTGATCTTCAAGATTCATGTTGGTGGATCCTCATGTTTTTTTTGTTTCTTTTGTTTTTCAAAGCAATGGTATGTTCTTTACCCTCATGAAGGTCCTTGGTATGAACTGTTAGTCATCCCTTTGCGGTTTGAGCTTCTCTGTTCCATCATGATACCCATTTCAATTAAGGTGAGCTGATGGTAAAGATTTTGGCATACATGATTATGATATAACATGCTTGTCATTTGGATAACAGTCATGCATAGATAGTATAGTGGAAGTCCTTTGAGGTAAGAACATTTATGACCTTAAGAACTGAATTAAAATATCATTAAAACTTAAGTTCTAATTAAAAATAGGATTTCCGACTGATAATCCTATGCTAATACCAATTATTATTATTTAACTTTAAAACATTTCAAAATTGTGTAAATATTGAGGCTAACTTTCTAAATTTGATAGAGCCAACTATTTCATCTCTGGCAGGTATCTCTCGATTTGGTGAAGAGCCTGTATGCAAAATTTATTGACTGGGACAATAAGATGATTGACCTCGAGACTAGCATTCCATCCCACGCAACAAAGTGAGTAACTGAATGATCCTATGACTAACTACTTTGAGGAACTTGTACATTGAAGAATTTAGAAAAAGAAAATTTTTGTTAGCTGTAAAATGTCTTGTATTATTAAGGATTGAGTTTCAATACTCAAGTATTTATATAATCAAATAGCATGACCTGCAAGCTAGTCAGTTAAGATTGTTCTACACTAGACTCCAGCAGTCCTAACATAATTACAGATGGATAGCTCGAGATATAAGCTAGTAAGTTAAGATCTAACTGTTCTACAACATACTCCAGCTCTCCTAACGAATAACAGCTGACTAACTAACTATTAAAGGATGCTGACTTAATGCTGAGTTTGCTTAATATACTAGCAGAGAATAGTCTAATAGCACAAAGTATACTATCATACATTAGCACACTATTTTTTATTAATGATGTTTGTTATATTTGACAGTACAGCGATAAGTGAGGACCTGGGACAAGTTGAGTACATTTTGACTGACAAGACAGGCACGCTGACTGAGAATAAGATGATATTTAGAAGATGTTGTATTAGTGGCAATCTCTACGGAAATGAAAATGGAGATGCATTGAAGGGTATGGTTGCTTGGGGAAAACTTTTCTTGTTGCCTTGTTAACATGTAATAGTTGTATTTAAAACTTTTCCTTTGCCATGGAAATTGTGTGGAAGATATATTGAAATTTGTCTAAATGAGTTGGCTTCTTGTTTTGAGCGTGTAGTGTATCTAAGGCATGGCTAATACCATTGATCTTGTGAACATATATCCTTAACATCTCCAATGGTTTCCTTGATTCACTTAGATTTAGAGATTTTAGTTTTCTTTTTATTGTCAGGTACCATTATTTATTTGAATTGAAGATTAATTTTCTCAACTAATAGGAATTAATATCATCTGACATGAAGAAATGGAACATTTATTTTCATCGAAAGATGGTTTTGGAACATATTATGGATCTATGGGGAGAAAGTGTAAATTTGAAGATTGTCTAAATTAGTACATCAGGAACATGAAATGATTCATATTTGTTTATGAACATGAATGAATTCACTTCTATTCCCTTTCTTCCTCTACTGTTTATGCATACACTGATTGTTTTTTTTAATCACTGACTATTTTCCGAAGATATATTTTCTTCTGTAATTGTTTCAGATTTCAAGTTTAACCACCTGATTAGTTACATCTTGTGATGTGCAGATGTAGAGCTTATCAATGCTGTGTCCAGTGGTTCTTCAGATGTTGTACGATTTCTTACAATTATGGCAATATGTAATACTGTCATACCTACACGAAGGTGATTCTGCCTTTATCTTTGCTAGGTCACCGGATATGACAACTGTTAAGACTAACAAATTTCTAAGTTGGGATATTTTTTAGTAAGCCCTTTGTAGGAATTTATTAATTTGTGCTTGTTTTCTTGTTGTCATACTTAGCAAAACTGGAGATATCTTGTATAAAGCACAGTCTCAAGATGAGGACGCCCTTGTTCAGGCTGCTGCTCAAATGCACATGATTTACTTTAATAAGAGTGGAAATATTCTTGGTACTGTGATTGCTGTTACTTTTGAAAGCATGACTGACTATTTGGTTACATAAATTCATATAATCACTTTTTTTAATATTTCAGAAGTCAAGTTCAACTCTTCAATACTTCAGTATGAAGTCCTGGAAATCCTAGAGTTCACCTCTGATAGGAAAAGAATGTCAGTAGTATTGAAAGATTGCCAAAATGGAAAGATCCTTCTTTTGTCAAAAGGTGCAGACGAGGCTATTCTTCCGTTTGCTCGTGCTGGTAAAGTTATTTATGTTTTCTGTTCATTTGTATTTTATGGTATTCAACTAATGTTTACACTGGAGTTTTCTTTCAATTCATGATTCCTTATACTTCTCCTTTCTTCTCACGAATATAGTTGGCTTAGAGTCAGATAGGAGTATAGTGATTTCAGATGAGTGAAATATCGAGATTAAATAGTCATATGCACTATTGTCGGAAAATGATGTCAGTTCATTTAATTTTGTTTTTCCTTTTTTTTAAGTGTCCCATACTTTTACTCATACCTGTTTGCATGTATTGGAACTAACTTTTCAAATCTGATCCGACCAGAATTGATTATATGATTTACATTAATTGAATGACTTTTAACTGAATCTGACTTAAAATGATCCTAGGATCTGGCTTTGGCTATGAACTTGTGAATTTTTACGAGGCCCATCCCTCTTTAAAGGCTGAAAAAAATCTACATTAGATAAAGGCAAAAACTTGGTTCTGTGTTAAGGACTTACAACCGCAACCAAATTGAACAGTTCAAAATTTAGGGGGAGGAGACAACACTTCAATATATGGTAATGAAAGCTTTTGAGGCTTAAAGAGAATTTACAAAGGAACTTATATCTACCCCATCTCACCCTACAGAGACAAGTGGGCCTTGAACTCGTGATCTATCAAATGTAAGATATGCCTTGTTTCTCTCGGGCAAACCCTTGGGGTTATATAAGTCTGTTATATCGGTTAGTTTTTTGTTGACTTCTAAGGCCTAACACGATCTTCTTCCACTATCTGGGTTTGGGATTGGGTCTGAGACCATAGACGGGGTTATATGATTTTACATAGAAGAGATTGGTTTTGCGTCAATTATGGAAAAATAACAAGGAATCTCCAGGTAGTTTAAGGTGTGTGCAAAGAAGGCCCTGAGAGGTAACAGTAAGAAAAGTTGATTTTGTTGAATATTCTTTTGTCAAGAATTGTATGTGCAGAAGGCTTTATTTTATTTATATGGAAATCAACATATTGATAGAACATGAGCAAAACAAGAAAACTATCAGCAAATGATAAAGATAATGCCCAAAAAAAATAGGATAAAGACATTTATCCTATCAGTTAACATGACTTTTATTTAAAATAAAATAACATAGAAATCCAATATATTCTGTTTCTTAATTAATTCCAACAGTTATATCTTCAATACTCCTCCTTGACTCTGGAACTACAAATTCCAAGTTTTTTGTCTCAAGTATTCAAGTCTTGCTTTTGAAAGTGCCCTTGGTCAAAATGTTAGCGCTTTGATTCTCTGTTTTGTAGTATAGTAATTTCACTCTTCCCTCTCTTTGAAATTCTCTTAGAAGAAAAAGATTTATCTTTTAATATTTAGTTTTCCATAAAAAACCGGATCATTGGCAACTGAAATTGCAGCTGGTTGTCTATAAAAATCTGTGTACTATCTTCTTGTTCCATATGCAAATTTGTCATGATTGTCCTGATTCAAAGAGTCTGATTCACCGTGGAAACAGCAACTACATATTCTGCATTTGTAGTTGATTGAGCTATAACATGTTGCTTTTTAGAGTACCAAGAAAAAACTCCAGAACCAAAAGAAAAACAGTAACCAGATGTGGTTCTCATCACAACCTATCCAATCACTATCAGAGTAGACATGAAACTTAAACTTACGAGAATGAGAGTACATCACACCATATTCTAAAGTTCCTTTAATATATTAACAATTTGTTTGGCAGGCTCAAGAGTGAACATTAGCACAATGCATGAACCTTGAAAGAATACTTATTGCAAAAATTACATTTGGTCTTGCAGCAGTAAGTTATATTAGGCAACCAATTAAGCTTTTGAAATGATGTTCATCTATCTTATCGACTCCATCATCTTTTCTAAATGATTCCTTCTGGTGTATCAATGCTTTTGCTGTCCTCCATTCAGAATTTCTTTAGGATTTTCTGTGCATATTCTTTTTGACGTAAAACTCCATCCTTATGTTGCTGTACCTCCATTCCCAAGAAGAAGGACACAATAAACCAAAATCTGTCATTTCAACTTTAAACTCCGTTATTAGTTTCTCATCAATGTCAGTCACAAGTATGTAATCAACATAGCTAGAAACTATGATTAAATCAACACTGACCATTTTCACTTATAATGTAGCTTTGCTTGGACGTTTAACAAATCCAAGTTTTTGAAGATAATCATCAATTCTACCATACCAAGCCTAGGGGCCTATTCAAGACCATACAATGCCTTCTTTATCTTGTACACGTTGTCTTCTTGTCCCTTAACTTTAAATCCCTCTTGTTGCTCCACGAATATCTCCTCATGCAAATAACCATTTAAAAATGCATATTTTACATCTAAATGATAATTTTCCATCCTTTGTGCAGCCAAAGCAAGCATCATTCAGAATGTAGCAATGTCCAACATGAGCTAATTCATCCTCTTAAAACAGACTTAGTACACTGAGATTTGCCCCTTATATACTATTAATTGGTCTTCTCTCTGGCTAATGTGGGATCTTTAACAGTTCTGTAAACCCATTTGACTGCTATAGGTTGTTTGTATTGAGGGCTTTCCACCATCTCCCATGTGTCACTTTTTTCAATCATTTTGAGCTCTTCCTCCATAGCTTTAGTAATCAAATGTGTGTGTTATATATACTGTGGTAATGTAGTAATTGGATAATAATAATAATAAAAGGTTTGTTTGGAGAAGCTTCTATAGAAAAGAGAAAAAGCAGAAAAAATTAAATGAACTTTTCTGTAACAAAGCATAATAAATTAAAATGATAGTGATAAAAACTAATTTAAACATAAGCTAGTTAGTAATAATTAGAAATAATATAATAATAAGAAATAATAAGAATGTACATATATGTGTGTGTATGTACGTGTATTTGTATATATTAAAACATTGGATAGGTACCAAAAAAAATCAGAGTAGCTGTCATCTCAATACCACTACCTGCTGTCGAGTTTTTATTTTCTTTGGGGGGCAACGGGGAAGGGGGCCGCTGCTCTGCTATTGACACCATTGATTATTGCAGGGCAACAGACTCGACATTTCATTGAAGCTGTGGAACAATATGCTCACTTGGGATTGCGTACACTATGTTTGGCTTGGCGTGAGTTAAAGAAAGATGAATATCGAGAATGGTCTTTAATGTTTAAAGAGGCCAGTAGCACTTTGGTTGATAGGGAGGTAAAGGGCATATACTTATGGCTTATTTTATGTACTTCAACTTAAAAGCTCTCTTTCTCAGTTTAATATCTTTCACAGTGGAGAGTAGCTGAGATTTGTCAACGAGTAGAACATGACTTGGAAATTCTCGGTGTAACAGCAATAGAGGATCGTTTACAGGTGAAAATTAGCTGTACTTGCAGATAACAATCTATAATATATAGTAATACTTTTAAATTCATGTAATTTTACTGAATCCTCATCTACTTTTGATGAAATGAAAATATTAAAGAATTTCCCCAGTGATTTAATGTGATGACCATTATGATTTATTTTTATGTTTTGCTTTTAGGATGGAGTGCCTGAAACGATAGAAACTCTAAGAAAAGCTGGAATAAATTTTTGGATGCTAACTGGAGATAAGCAGAATACTGCAATACAAATCGCTCTGTCATGTAATTTTATTTCTCCAGGTGATTCAGATTTGGGATCATGTTGTAGAATATAGTTTTCTTCTTAGTGATGTGAAAATAGTATAATTATTGTATGTCTTCATAATCAAGCAGCATTAGAATCTCGAAATGACCCCCATAGGTAGTCTGCCATTATCTCTGTTTATATAAAATAGATAAAAACTTATGTTTGTGTCTTGTTTTTCTGCTGTATATATTCTTCCATTTAGTAGGGGGGTAAGCGTATGAGTGGTGAAAACTGTCCCAACTGTACAAAAGGAGGAACACCTGATGGTTGTTCTCAAGACTCCATTTTAGTGCTAGTAGTGGGTAGCGGAGCTTAATTGTTCTATTTGGGGTAGCCAAAGAGATAATATAATTGAAGGTCTTAGAAAATTGGTCTTGGTCTTAAGTCTAATTAAATTTCACAAAACAACCTTGCAAGGTAAGGTTTGTACCACCTATCTACTATAATTTAATCATATCTCTAGTCGATATGAAATATCTAGCACATTTCACACCGAGGACTAGACATCTAAAGTGTGGGACTAAATATTGATTAGTAGTTTGATAATGGGTGACAACAGGTCCAACAAATCTCAATAAGATAGATTTTGATACCATCTTAGAAAGTGAACTTTAAACCTAATTCAATCTCAAAAAAATAGTTTGTAAGGTGAGGTTTGCATCCACTTATGCTCTATATGTTACAAAACACTTTTTATCCATATAGTTTTAATGAATGTTAAATAAATAATTAAATAATGTAAATAGTGATTAATTGTGTAGAGGTTTAATATAATGATCATTCCAAAACATCGTCATTTGAATACCTCATTTGAATTTAAAAATATCTTGATATCTTATTCAGAATCCATATAAATTTAATAAATAATGTAAATACTGATTAATTGTGCTCTGAAGTTTAAAGCCATAGTAAAGCTTGATATGATGATCATTCCCAAATGTAGTCAGAAAAGCACGCATTTATACATTTTACTAATCACTAGCTATCTGAAAACACATTGATAATAGGAATGACATAAATCAGGAAATATCTAGAATACCTTATTTGAATGCGTGGCTTCTGGTTAACAGCTTGAGCTACCAACATAAAAAAAATACTTTTCAACTTTAACTTACTATCTCTTGTGCATATTATCCTGTTTTAGAATGGCTTGGCTATGTTTGTGTTAAAATTTGCTTTAAATTTTACTGTTTGATTAGTGTTATTCATACTTCATTGGAAGGCTATTAATTTATGTTGGTAAAACTGGAGAGGATTTATTCTTACAATTCACTCTCCCAATGGATAGCTTCTATCAATTGATGGCCATAAAATAAATTCTTTTCAACTGATAAAGGCTTTGGTAATTGAAATGATGTAAAAACTCGAATAAGGAAATATCTAGAAGTATACCTTCTTTGAGTTTGGAAATGTCAGAGTCCTATTCTGGATGCTTCAAAGATTTATAGCTGGGCTTACGAACTTAAACAACACTACCGTAACTTCAACTCAACTATCTGTTGTGCATAGTCCCATTTTTTAAGAGCTTTTCGATGTGTGTGCACAAATTGCTTTAAATTTTATTGTTTGATTAGTACTAAGCATTCTTCTTTGGAAGGTTTTTAATTAATGTTGGTAACATTGAGGAGCCTTTATTCTTACGATTCCCTCCCCCAAAACAAACAGAACCAAAGGGACAGCTTCTATCAATTGATGGAAAAACAGAGGAAGAGGTTTGTAGGAGTTTAGAGAGAGTGCTACGAACTATGCGGATAACTACCTCAGAACCCAAGGTATTGCTTATTAATTTCTGTATTATCTTAGAATCCACTAGTTTTGTTTTTCTTGACCATTCTTCATTCTTTTATTGTGTGGTTTCTATTTTGGAGGATATCTTATTATCCCTTTGTCTTCTCCAACAAATTTATTGTCTTATCTAAAATAAGTAAATAAATCTAGTAATGAGCAACTTCTACGGACACATAGGGTGTTCTAACTAGGACACTCTTTTTAGCAAACATGTGGTGAGATCAAGATAATTTGGAAGGTTTTGGAATTCATCTGATCATTCTTCTCTTAAACAGGATGTGGCTTTTGTTGTTGATGGTTGGGCACTTGAGATTGCACTTACTCACTATCGGAAAGCTTTCACCGAGTTGGCAATTTTGTCAAGGACTGCTATATGTTGTCGTGTGACGCCATCACAAAAAGCACAGGTTTTTTCTTTTTACCATTTATCTGCTTACAATAATATGTTGCTTCTGTTTTTATGAGGCTAATGCATTCCTTTCATTTTTAGTTGCCATCCATGTTAATAAGGGGTGTCTTATCTCCTTTTAATTAACCTATTACAATAAGAAGGGGGATGACACGATCAACATCTTATGTTTTCCTCTAATGGGAACCTAATACTTCTATTTGTATTATTTCAATTCTAAATTATCAGAAAATAATGGTTACTAATTTGTCTTGTATACTATATTCCTTGTTGCAGCTTGTTCAGATCTTAAAATCATGTGATTATAGAACATTGGCTATTGGTGATGGTGGAAATGATGTAAGGATGATACAACAAGCAGATATTGGTGTGGGTATCAGTGGCAGAGAAGGATTGCAGGCAGCAAGAGCAGCTGATTACAGTATTGGAAGTAAGCCATTTTACTCCTTTGCTGGTGCAATCATGATATTTATACTAGTCCTTTGACACAGTTCCCCAAGTACCATCTGTTTCTTGTATTTTGAATTTGTCAGATATTTCACACATATGGTTCAATTTCTAATGTTGTTCTGTATCTCTATCAATAACTTTTCTTTATTATTCTTGACAACCATAATTTGATTCAAAGCTCTTCTACTAATTAATCTTTTTCAGTATTTGGAATAAGACAGGGCAGACTAGTGTTTTCCATTCTTTCAGTAGTTGCTTATGACTACCAGATTTCATCTCTTTAATGTTATGATTATTCTGTTCATTTTCAGAGTTTAGATTCCTGAAGAGATTAATTCTGGTCCATGGCCGCTACTCATACAACCGTACAGCATTTCTTTCTCAATATTCATTCTACAAGTCCCTACTGATTTGCTTCATCCAAATCTTGTGAGTTTCTTTGACAAGGTCTTGAATTTTTTTTTCCTGACAAGCATTAAAGATGTCCCTAGCCAGAAAGGGCTGGGTTGCTATATACAGTAAGTTTCACAGAAACACCCACTGATAGCCCAGAAAAAAAGGAAAACAATGTCTGTTGTTTTTCCATTCTATTTCTGTGCGGTTATTGCTAATGATTATGAATATGATAATCAAACAAGCACTTCAGGAACCTACCCTTAAAAGCTAGTTTTTAAGGGAGACAAATGAAATACTTAAATATTCCACTAAACATCTCATATTTGATGTAGGACTTAATAACTCGTAGTATCCAACTCCCATCATAACATCGTCCCTGGGTGCTAATGTCTCGGCAGATTTCACTTTATGACATTCTACTTAATAACACTTCAAAGTTTTTTTGTTGGTCGGAACCTATATAGTTAGTCCTTTTCAAAATATCAACAATTAATTCTGATACCAAATTGTTAAGAAGCAGTCAAACATTTGAGGAACCCACTCTAACTGTTAAGGGGGGTGGAGAACCAAACAGACTCCACCAAACATTTTATATTACTCAACGTGGGACTTAGACAGCCCATAATATTGAAGTCCCTATTAAAATGTTGTGATGAAAGAAATGCATTCCAGTCTTCTTTATATTGATGGTTGCATCTCCAGTTTTTCATTCATTTCAGGTGTCTCTGGAACTAGCCTCTTCAATTCTGTCAGCTTGATGGCTTATAATGTTTTCTACACCAGTGTTCCTGTTCTAGTCAGCGTGCTCGACAAAGATCTTAGTGAGGAAACTGTAATGCAACATCCGCAAATTTTATTTTACTGCCAAGCGGGAAGGTTTGTAATTGTGCTGCTTTTTGTTATAGATAGCAGAACTATCAAAATGTATAACTGAGTAACCCTTATATTAGTAAAAGGAAATTTTTTTATGGCCATTTCATTGGGTAAGCATTTGACTATAAATATTGAAACAGGCTTCTGAATCCTAGTACATTTGCTGGATGGTTTGGGCGATCTCTCTTCCATGTGAGTTTTATTTGATATTAACCAATTGTTTATAAATTACTGAGATGATGAGTTTATAGGAAGCTCATAATGTTGTCAAGGGCGCTTTGGGCCAAAATTATGCCATATGCATATGGTGGATGGTTTAGCAGCCTATGCAGGAGCCAAGGTGGACAACGTAAAAATAATATAAATATATAGTAATTAAGTATTAAAGCAGCTATTAAATTGATAAAGAATAATAAAAATATAAAAATGGTGTCACGGATTAGAAAGGGGAGTATAAATATTAAAAAGAATAACTAAAATAGTTGAAAAGGGAAAAATATAAAAAAAACAGTATAAATATTTAAAAAAACGGAATTGAAAAAGTATACTTAAATAAAAGATTAAATTGACAGATTTAATAGAATTGAAATTTAAACAACAAAATAAATAAGAAACAAAATAGACAGTAAAAGTTCACCGGAGATGGAAAAATCATACACCAAAGGTTGTTGAAGCTGAAGCTGGACCTTGCCGAAGATCAAGGTTGTTGGTGGTTGGATGCTTGGGGGGGATAGACAGGTAGTAGTGACTCATGAGGGAAAAATGGGTTTTAAACCCATGGCCCAAATACTATTTTTGTTTTTTCCACCATGGCCACCGTGACTACCGCAGGCATGTTTATGGTAGGTGCCATTTAAACACAACCCTACCATGGTGCCACCATTGCTGCTGTTTAATAACACACTCTCATGACTGATGTTTAATAACACACTCTCATGACTGATGTGTTGCTCCACGAAAAAAAACTGAGTTACTAGCTTTACTTCAAAATTATGTAGTTCCATGAACATTTTATCTGTGCCTGGTCATTTCTCATTGGTATCGATTGTAATTTGCAGGCAATAGTTGTATTTGTGATAAGCATACATGCTTATGCTTATGATAAAAGTGAAATGGAGGAGGTTTCAATGGTTGCACTTTCCGGCTGTATATGGTTACAGGCTTTTGTAGTAACAATGGAGACCAAGTAAGCTTTAATATTGGTGGTCACTGATGCAACTGTTACTTCCACTTAGAGTGCTATGCTATTAGTAATGAATTGAAAGAACTATCTGGTGTATAATGTTTCCATTTTTAACGAGAAGAGTTTAATTTTTTGTGGTGATGGAGTGGGTGGGGAGGATTATTGCTTTTTTGGCTTGGTTGCAATTGTTTGGTTGGCATGGAAATTCCGAAAATAAGTCATTTTAGTTCAAAGCATTTGCTTCAACTCGCTGGAGAAGTTTTCCTGGTTTGATCGCCTGACTCTTATTTTTTATGCATACAGTTCCTTTACTATATTGCAACATATGGCTATATGGGGTAATTTGGCTGCCTTTTATGTCATTAACTGGATCTTCAGCGCTCTTCCTTCATCAGGGATGTATACAATTATGTTTAAGTTGTGTCGACAGCCGTCATATTGGATTGCAATTTCTGTAAGTAGCTTCTCACCTCTTGCACCTTAATGAAGTTCTTCACTCTCAATCTCCTCCTTCTCTTTCCTTTCTACTCTCATCAGATGCATTCAAGATTATGTTTTTCTATTTTTTGTTTTATACATTTAAAATTGGAAGCATCATAATAATAGAGATTTTTGTGATTTCCAGTAAAACAAATCGAACACATCCATGTTATTTCCATGTTATCTCCATGTTATCCTTTCCAGTGTTAGATCACGAGATTTCACATTCTACAGGAATCTTGTCCCAAAACTGTATGGCATTGAGTTCCTTTTTTACCTGATAAAATTCACGTCTATTTCTTTGCCTATGAAATAAATCAACGTAGATTGCATGGCCCTGGCGATAAGCCAAATCCATTCACATTATGACATACATTATAAATTTTGTTCACACATCTATTTCTTTGCCTGTGAAATAAATCAACGTAGGTCAGATGGCCCTAGCGAGGAGCCAAATTCATTCACATTTTCTTTTAGCAAAAATACGTTGATTATGGTTTGATGGAAACTATTATTCCATACAGCTCATGGTTGCGGCAGGGATGGGTCCCATTCTAGCTATCAAGTACTTCCGATATACATATAGATCGAGCAAAATCAATACACTTCAGCAAGCTGAACGTCTGGGAGGGCCAATTATGTCTCTTGGCCCCATTGAGCCTCAACAGAGATCTATAGAGAAAGATGTTTCTACCCTGTCAATAACACAACCCAAAAGCAGAAATCCTGTGTATGAACCACTGTTGTCAGATTCCCCGAGTGCCACCAGAAGATCTTTCGGATCAGGAACACCATTTGATTTTTTCCAGTCACAATCAAGATCATCGATGTCTAACTACACAAGAAAGGACAACTGAGATTAAGGGGCAACTGGAAGAGCACCAGATGCCGCACCTTAGTTGTATACCCCTTTTGATCAAAATTAACGAAGTGCATTGTTAGTTACGTGTATACTAATGTTATTTTTGTAAATTGGGCACCTCTGAAGTGCCATTAGATAATTGTTGATATAAAACGAAAAGGAAATGAATTTTCACAATTCAATAGATTATCTGATTGTTTTTGTATTACTATTACTATTTTTTTCCAACTTCTGGTTGGAGACATATTTGATTTCTTTCCCATTGAATTACATTTTTCACCTTATGTTATCCTGTTGCATTTATTAAAGAGTAATACAATAGATGGCCATTCAAGAATGTGGTCAGGTCAAGGAATGATAAATTCATAGTTTTTCCTTTGTGGAAGCCTCTGGAAAATGATATTTCGTAAAGAGACGTTAACACGCTAATATGTAGGTTGCAGATGAATACAAGTTGTGACACTTTTAATGCTCCCCCAGGGGAGAACTTAAATCCCCTATATGTTCCTCACCAACCGGCTCCATGAAATAATTAATATTTTCTTGACAGTGTTGTTTGAGCATCAGTTTATTTAGCGTTAAGTATTAGGGATTAAATCAATTGGTAAATGAGAAATCCATACATTAAATTTGGCAATGATTGTTAACTTCAATTAAATTAACTGGTGTTGATTTCGGGAACTAAATTCTTTGACACATCTGGTAATTGAGGGTTAACTTTTTTATAATATTAAAAATTAAATTGACTGATTTACAGCTTTGAAAATTAGTTTGTTTTGATGCATTTTTTATTGAAATAAATCAAACTGCATATGAAGACAAGAATGGAGAATCTGTTAACAACCTAGGCATTTTGCATGCAGTAAGAGAGCTGCATAGAATTGCCCTATCACAAAAAAAGGACCCATTTACAGGTAGGTACAAACAGTTATATCTACTGATTCACGGGTCAAGAAAACCGCAAGAATGATAAGAGCTAATAGTCCCAAACACGCTCGCTTAATACCATTTGGTGTTAGTTTATGCATGACCACCTAACCCAAGCTCACAAACCAGCAAATCCCGCCATAAGAGTTATTCCAAACAAAACACCTTGGATCCTTACCCCACCACCCTAGCTGTCTTTGGAATTAGTCTGCATGATTGCATCCTAAGACACTATCAACAAATGTTATGTTGTCCAAGTTTGCACTATCAATTAATGTCCCTTTTTTCTTCAAGCAGCAAAAATAGGTAGTTAACAAAATTAATTGGCTTACGCATTTGGATCTCAAAATTAACTGATGAAATTGAATTTCATTTCGTAAGTGGCATTGTAGGCCCCTACTACCCATCTCCATTTTAGTACCACCCTTTTACTTTTAACTTCTTTAACTTCTTTCTCTACATCCATCTTTATCCTTATTTTACTATCAAATTAACTCAACTATTAAAGGGTTTTTAAAGTACCTCTACCATTTCTACTACCCTGGGACCACCATGCTATATCACTGCAGGTGTAGAATCTTATGGCGTCCAAAAGTAATCCCAGACCACCAGTTCCATCCATTTAACATCAAAAATTATTATTTTATTATCATCTAATATTTTATTTTAAAAAGTTATTGCTATTTTTTACTAGTGTAAAGAAACTTTATTTTAAATACAATAATAAACTTTCAAATATTTCCCAATATATTTTCCTTTTTCAGTCCAAGCTCGACTTGAAATTGCTTATATTTGTATGTGAATCTCGAATTGGTTTCTCACTTTATTATTTACAGCATTCTGAGGTACCTCTTTCAAGATTTAATTCTTTTGGTGCAAGAATTATTCCATTTAAACCTGCATTCTTTAAAACCCAACTCTGCACCCAAACAACAGTTAACCAAATTCTCTATTAGTCTTTAAGAAATGGAGTTGAAGAAATATTCAGACTAGTGAGGGGAACACAAATGCATCTTAGGTAGCTACAAATGTATTGTAGAAACATGGTTAAATCTTCTCTCTTAGAATTATTTTTTCCTACCCCTGTTTCTTAATGTAAAAAAAATACAGATTGAGGTAAATAATGTAATAGAGATAACAAAAAGGTAGCTTAAATTTTTGTATAGAATATAATAACGTCTTTTCCATGAAAATATGGCTGGACAACATAGATATGCTAAGCATATAACATATAAATGTATCTTGGTTTCAATTTTATTGGATTGTTTTCTAGGTTTATCTAAATGTTCAAAAATATTTAAATACACTACAAATGTCAATCTAAACTCATCAAAAGCTTATCTGATCCGAAACTCCAAAAAATTTATTCGAGTTGAAATTGAGACTAACTTATCAATGAAGTTTTTCGTTTAATTATTACAGTTAATGAAATCAAATGACTGTTATTTTAATATAAACAGTCTTTTGTCTGTAAAAGAATACTGATAAAAAAACAGACTAGACAAAAAATAATTATGCAGAATATCATAGAACCTTTTCTTTATCATATGTATAAGGTATATAGAGTAGATCCAAATTATAACATGTACAGTTCTTAGTTGGATTCTAATGAGTTATGGAAGATCAATAGAGATGAATTTGTTTGCTATCTAACTTTTCGCTTATCCATAAACTTGATTGAAAACAACGTAATTAACCTTTCATATATTATACAAGGGTTAGCAGTTTAATAAACAAACGTAATTATTGCTAAGTAATTGATGGAGCAATAAAATAGCAAAACTTGCTAGATTTTAGGTTTTAGTTGGTTTTCTATTTCTTCCTTGCTAAAGGACAATCTTTACTAAATAAAGGACATCAATGTTTAAATTTACACCTGTAAAGATACTTTGATTTCCCTTTTCTGGGTCTCAAATTTAATTTTCAATCGACTTCAGAAATTCAAAGTGCATCACTTGAAAAACTGGTATTCAATCCCAAACGAAATGCTCAAAGAATATAAAATTTCCGAGATTTATCCGTGATTATAATATTGATTGAATGTGATGATGTGTTGCCACGACAAAGATTGCATGCTTGCCATGTCTTGGAATCCACTTTCTGCACTTGTAAAGGCCAACATAACATGAAAATATCATGATTTGGCATCCCAAAGATTTAGGTTGTTGAGTGTAGGTTTACCACGTAGTTCTTACCACCACGCCATACTCGGTAGAGAAAATAAAGCTAAAGAATTTTTCATTATTAAAAGACAATACCATCACCAATCAGTCAAAATATTCCCTTATGCATTAAAACAAGATGAAATCCAAATTACTTAAAATTGTCACAAACTTAACAAATTCAGAAAGCAATGAACCTGCAACAATAATTAACAATAGCAATAGACTCCAGAGACACGTTATGTTTCTACGCGCTATTTACACTTTCATTCACTGTATTCACTACCATTTTCGTCACCATCTTCACCTTCTACATCAGCAACTCATTCACCCACGCGAGATCTGGGACATTTGACTCACCACCGACAACCTTGTTGTCGTTGCCTATGAATCTGTTGCTGCACAACTTAACATTTGTCGGTGTCCGAGTGGACGGTGGTGAATAAATAAATTGCTGCGGATCTTCGCAGCCAAAAGAAGAAGCACTGAGCGGTTGTCGTTGTTGTTGCTGTTCCTCGCAGTTCAGAGAAACATCAAGCCAAGGCAAGTTCAATGGTTTGGCACCAGAAACAGGAGAGCCCTCATTCAAACTCAAACCCTCCAAGGAGTTCACAAATTCAGCGAACGCTTCTTTGTAACTCACAACCCCATGATGAGGGTTTACATTCGCAGCACCATATCGGGAAATTGGAGAAACAGAAACCCCGTTTCGGGGTTTCAAAGGAGAAGGAGGTGGTGAGGAGGAGGACGATGGTGATAGCGGTGGCGAGTAATGAGAAATGTTGAAGAGGGTTGAAGTTGGAGAAGCGGTGGTAGAAGAAGAAGAAGAAGAAACACAGTGGCAAAACAAACAGCAGTTGTTGTTGGATCTTGAAGCATGGTTGAAGAGCTTGTTAATGCTCTTGGTGCATGACATGTCATCTGAAGAAGGAGAAGTTACCGGTAAAATTCTGAGCTGGCGAGGTGTGTGTGCAAAGAAACACACCTTTCTCTTGCAGTTCTTGCCATCCTTACAGGCCTCTGTCCTGTATTTGGCAGGGTGCAGCCAGCATTCAAATACGCCATGAGCGTATTCACATGCATCACCACGATTGCACCCTCCACGGCGATAATCAGGACATACAGTTCCCGAGTAGTGATACCGCCGAGGGTCGCGGCGGCGAGCCTTTTCGCCGGGGTGGGCAAAAGGGCAGTCAGTCCAGTCGTGACTCCGGCTTCGAGTGCACCGGCGGACCTTGAACTCAAACATCCTGAAGTGGTCGGAGGAGTAAGGGTCGTCCTCATCGGAGTCATCAAGGTTGTTGGAAGGCAGGAACTTTTGCAGCATGGTGTCGTCTGAGAACAAGTCCGATACGCCGCATGCAGCGGTGGCGCGGCGAGTGAGGAGCTTCCTTGGAGGGATGTCAATCTCTCTGAGGGTTTTCTTTGGAGAGAGGAATTGGTGAGAGGGGTGAAACTTGTGCTGCTCGGCACAGACACTGGTCATGTTGAGCACCTTGTGTGTGGTTTGAGTGAATGATGAAAGAGAAAGGGAATAATAAGAAGAAGAAAGAGTGAGTGAATGTGTTAATATGGAGGGAAAGAAAGGGGTGAGTTATATAGGGTGGTTGGTGAGAGAGAAAGTGAAGAACAACAAGGATGGGGTGTGGGGACAGTGAAGGAGGTGCGTGGCTGCATAGCATTTGGGATGAGCATGCAAAAGAGGGTATGTGGCAGTTTGATAATTCATTGGGGGCACCAACTTTAGCTATGTGTAATTCTCTTACAAGTTCTCTGTTACACATCTCATCACATCTAACATGACAATTCTAGATCACGTTAGGGTCTGTCCAAGAGGGTCCATCTAACTCACTTTCTTCTCTACTACTTCTTACTTCATTGCACTTGTTTCTCTTTATTCCTTTTTTCTTTCTTTCTCCTTTGACTCAAAAGAAGTGTTCATCAAATTTTTGACCAATTGTCCCTGCCTAAACGTTTCATTACAACAAGTTTAATTAGCACTCCTATAACGCGTGATTATGAGTCTGACAGTAACAAAAGGGATATGAAGAAAACTCATGTTCTCTTTGTAAAATAATGGTTCAACTACTGAAGAAGGGAAGTGGTTGAACCTTAAAAGAGATGTGATAACATATATGACGGATGAGAAACGGTCAATTATACTACTGCTATTGATTGCAGCAATTCAAAATTAAACTCTTTTGAATAAATTATAAAATAGTACTTCATTTTTTATCTGCATCATTCATCAATACAAATATGTCATGCTTGTTTGCTCACAAAGACTCATCTCTTCATCCTTTCAAACTAATGACCATAACATTAAACATAAAAGAAACTAATAATTAATAATCTTATATTAAAAGAGAGAAATAAAACATTGGAAGGAAATACAAGTACAGGTTTCTGAGGTATCCATGTCCATCCTAGAAAAATGAGTTTTTTGTGATCATTATTGACATGTTTTAAGGTAAAGTCATTTTGTCTTTGCTGCAATGTAGTAAGTAATGTAATTGTTATGTCAGTTTCAAGGTGTTGATTTGAATGAATAATGCAAATAACGTGAGCTTTATTAAAAGAAACTAGTCCCTGGTCATCTGGAAGTTAAAATTTGAGGGAAAATGAAGAAGCAGACCAAACTTTATGGCTTTAAAAAATTTCTGAACTTTCTTTCCCAATAAAGAATAATCAATCCAAATAATGGATGAAATCATAACTGACACTTCCTCAATTTAAAGTGTTTTAAAGAAAAATATTAAGTTTTTACAACAATAAATTAATTGATATTTTTATTAATATAATTTATAAATAGAAAGTAAAAAAAAATGTGATTTGATCAATATAATTTTATAAAGTATTATATTTAATAAATTCTTTTTTTAGTTATAATTTATATCTTTTATTTATATATAATGAGGATTTTTTTCTTGTAATTATTCTTTTATGTACATATTTATTTATTTTTATATTAATATTAATATTTTATTATTTTAGAAATCTATAATAAGATACTTTTTATTTTATTATTATTTTGGACATTTTTGTTATTTTAATTTTTGGTATTCATTCTTATTTTTTTTTAATTTTATAATTTGAAAATTAAAAGGAACTTAACAACTTTTCACTTTTCTCTCTATCAAAAACTTTTCATTTCTCTCTCTATTCAAAACTTCTCACACTTCTCTCTCAATTGCACTTAAACTGATGAACAATATTAATGTATTTGAAGTCTGACTACCTTCTCTCATGTTCTTATCTCTTGGAGACACGCACTTCTATTCTCACTTTTCTGTACATACTTTCATCCTCATTTTTTCTATTTTTCCTAGTTTTGTTTCAAATTGTTCTATCTTCTTTACATGCATTGCGTTTTTGTATATATAATTTTGTAAATAGTTTTTGTATTGGTTTACAGATGTCGTGCATGAAATTTGATCTCTTAGTTTAATTAAGACAAGTGACTTTTCTTCCAACGTGCTTTCTTCAATTCCCCTCACTCACTCTGTTTCCTTTGGTCCCAAATGATTAACTTTCTCAATTTCTTTTGTTTATAAGCCATTTACAATTGTAAGCCTAACAACGTTTTGTTTTCTGGTTTCAGATATCCAACATGGCGTTGTTGTTTATTTCTTTACTATTTTTCTCAATAAAGAATAATCAATCCACATAATGAATGAAATCATAACTGACAGTTCCTCAATTCAAAGTTTAGGAAAGAAAAATATTAAGTTTTGACAACTATAAATTGATTGATGTTTTTATCAATATAATTTTATAAATAGAAAGTAGAAACTAATATGATGTGATCAATATAATTTTATAAATTATTATATTTAATAGAAAGTTATTTTTTAGTTATAATCTATATTTTTTAAATATAAGAGGATTGAGGATTCTATTAGTTTTTTTTACACATTTTTTTTTATATAATATTTTATTTTATTATTTTAAAAAATTATAATAAGAGATTTTTTGTTATTTTATTATTATTTTTGACATTTCTGTTATTTCAATTTTTTGGTATTTACTTTTTTTTTTTAATTTTATAATTTAAAAACTATAAGTAACTTAACAACTTCTCACTTTTCTCTCTATCAAAAACTTCTCACTTCTCTCTCTATTAAAAACTTTCCACACTTCTATCTCAATTGCTCTTAAACAAACCGATCAGTTATAATATTAATGTTACTCCCTTCTCTCATATCCTTATCTCTTGAAGACACACCCATTCTCACTTTTTTTTTTCTTTTATGTACGTCATTTCATCCTCATTTTTTTCTATTTTTTCTACTTTTGTTCCAATTGTTCTATCTCCTTTACATGTATTGTGTTTTTTAATATATGATTTTGTATACAGTTTTTGTATTGATTTATACATATGTCATTATTAAGCGCATGAAGCTTAATCCTTAGTTGAATTAAGACGAGTGACTCTTCTTCCAACATGCTCTCTTCTCCAATTTCCCCCACTCACTATATTTCCTTCAGTCTCAAATGATTAACTTTCTCAATTTCTTTTTTATAAGACATTACAATTGTAAGCCTAACCATGTTTAGTTTTATGCGTTTCAGGTTTCAGATGTCCACATGACATTGTTGCTTATTTCTTTACTATTTTCCCCTTAAATCCTTAACCATTCACTACTTCTTTTCTATCTTCAAAGTTAATTTTTGTAAGCCTTTAAAACTATAAAAAGATAAATGTTTTATTAAACTTATTTATATGCTTTTGTTTTGTTCTCAAGCTTCTTGGATACGAAGGTGTAGAAGTTATTAAACCAAAATGATAAAGAAGACCAGAGGAGGGAGATGGAAACAAGTGTTTATTTATTCCCATTGACTCTCTTATGTAAAAAAAGTAAAGAAATGCTTACTAAAAGATGATGTTTATTTGTTTTGATGTAACATTAATGGTGACACTAAAGTTATTAATATTCTTTCTCATTTGTATATTTAATTGATGGATTTAGTTTTAATAAATATTATTAAATATATAATAGATATATGATCTCTTTTATTCAATTTTTAATATTAAGCGTAACTATATATAAATAATAAAATAAAAAATGTGAATACACCGGTGCAACAACAACATGTGTTTCCGCTAGCAATAATTGATAGTTATAATCTGAAGTGATACATTATTTTTTTTAAACAAATAATAGAATATATGAATACCATATTGAAAGATTTTCTCAACCTCTATTTAAAAAAGCTCAGAAAACATATTAAATTCATGAATTAACAATTCTTCCATATTTTAATTTGGTATGGTTTCAAGAAAAGGGATTCAAGTTTAAGTAGTTTGATTCATTTCCAACATTGTTTTTAAATACTATAGTAGTTGTTTTTAGGAATATTATATAGTATTATCTATTTAACAAGGATTGTGATTATTTATAAATTGATTTTTTTAAAGAAATACCACCATTTCCCAAATTTAGTTAGCCAAGTTACATTATATGCTTTCTTAGACCCATTATGGTCTAATGTAATTTTTTTTTCATAAATGTTATCTGAAAAAGAAAATAACTTGTCAAAGAAATAAACATATTTAGTTTTCTACGAATTAAATCAATGTGCATCTCAAATTTTGAAAATCTTCCTCTTTAACTTCTCTACGAGTGTTTATCTAAATTTATGAAAACTGAATCTAAGTTTGGCATTGATTTTGAAATCCAAGAGATGTAAATTGCAAAAAAGGATTCATGTTAATGCTGCAAAAATTTCCACTAAATTTCGTGAACTATTGATTTTAGCACATTTACATGACCAATTTTAAATATTGAGTTTAGCACATTTACATGACCAATTTTAACTATTGATTTTAGTACATTTAGCACTTACACGACCAATGTTTTCATTCTTTAAGATATCCTATATTCAGGAGTTCAAAGAGTAAAAAAAAAACACTCAAAGGAATCTCCTGAACTTTTGCTCCAATAATTAAGACAAAAAGGTATACGAAATTGTGAAAATTTCTTATTTCAAAATATACTTAAAGTCTTTTTAAATACAACTTGTTATAGTTAAAAATGAATGATATTAATTAGAGTATTCACTTTTATATATATATATATATATATATATATATATATATATATATATATATATATATATATATATATATATATATATATATAAAAAAAATT
>Ga0123342_1001739_pt1 | contig 36743 bp, 24 predicted proteins | sample Turbeawhitnodule_FD_89960 | JGI IMG/M metagenome (GOLD analysis project Ga0123342, IMG submission 89960) | Root nodule microbial communities of legume samples collected from Mexico - Turtle bean Mexico white nodule | ecosystem: Host-associated > Plants > Roots > Nodule | place: Mexico: Nepantla... | reverse complement strand
TAATTCAAAAACATTAAACATAAACATTATTGACATTCTTCCATTTCAATAACATTGGATGCCACCTTAGAAGAACTTTCATCCATTTTTTTCATAATTATAATCTTCCCCGTCATCTGCATACATTAAAACAATGACAATTAATTAATTAATTTTTCATAAAAATAATACAATAAAAATAAGATAAAATAAAATAATTGAATTACCTTCAGAAAATCCATGCTTCCAACTAGAAATACAAATGATTGCTTCCACGTTTTCAGGCAAAAGTCGATTCCTATACTTGTTAAGATACTTGCGGGTTAGCGGGTCAGCCCGCCCCGTCTCGCTACTGGCCCGCGCGGATTGCGGACTAATGTGGGGCGGGCTAATGCGGGTTAGCGGGTTGAAAAGGTCAGTCCGCCCCGCGTTTTTTACCAGCGGGCTGTTGGCAGGCCCACACGGCCCGGCCGCTTTGCCATCCCTAGTTTTAAAACGTTTTTTGTATTTTTTTTTAGAAAATACAAATCTAATATAAAAACATAAAATAAGAAAAAAAATGCAATTAGTCTAAAAGGTTTCTTCTCAAAATATCAGTTGGAGTAGGAATACTTGCAAAATGTTTCCAGCACTCAATTAATATTCAGTGAAATATTTAATGCTATCAAAAACGTAAATTTTACTTAATAATATCAACTTATTTATAAAAGATAAGTTGAAGTAGGATTATAATAACATAACTCTCAAAATTAACTTTATTAGTTTAATGTAACAATACAAATTAATTAATAGTTTTAATATTTTTTAATTATTTATCGTTGTAATTCCCCAATATGTATTCGAAGAAGTTATTTTTAAATATTTTGATTTTGTTGTTGCTCACTTATTCCGCCAAGATAATTTTGGTCAAACATTATCATAGTCACATCAATAATCTTACATATTAATGATTTCGATCATGTATATTAATGAATTTTTTAAAGTGCGCAACAAACCATCTATTTGACTGTTAATAATGTGTAAAGAATATTATATCTATGAAATGACTCGACTAAAACGGAGATTTGATTAAGAGGAAACGCGTGAAAATGTTTTAAAGCAACTTAGAGAATATATAAAAAAAAAATTGGATAAAATTTAGCTTCAGTGCTACTAGCTTGTACGTGTTAGTAGTACTTTAACCATATCAAAATATACGCTTTATTTATTTCATATCAAAGAGGTAAAATGTGATTATTAGTTTATTCAAGGATTTAGGTGAATTAACAATGTGGTTATTAAAAAACCATTTACAAAACTTTAAACAAAATGAAATACTTAAAAGTAAACTAAAAGTAGCATGAAACAGAAAGGGTAATTAAGACACTAAATTATTTTGTATATAATAAATACATAGGTATATTTTGTTTTTGTTGACAATAATAATACGAAGAAATTTGATGTAATATTTATAATTTTTGGATTACTTAATTTTTTTATTGCATCACTTAATTTATTACGTGTTTTATTTTGTTTTTGTCTGGGTGTGGGAAAGAGTATTTATGGATAATTTTCCTTTCCAGATTTGCAGGGTGTCCATAAATATTATGGGAAATATATTAAATGCTAAACGATGGTAGCACACACGTTTAGGGTCGTGCTTACCGAGGCAAGCCAAACATAGCACAGTAATGGACGGTCCTGATTGATGGATTGTGTCTCCCCAACGAAACAGCACCACCAATACCAGGACGACACCAATCAACGTCCATAATAATTTCTAGTGCCAAACACCCCCTCTTTGGTTTCCCACCGTAGAGTATTAGCAAGTAATAGTAGTAAGTAACCCTAGTAGTAACTTTAGTGTACGGCAGCGCCTACCACAAACACAAACACCAACACCAACACCAACACCACACTTTCAACACTTAAACCCTACCAAAGCAAAACTCTCTATATATCACCCAAACCTCCCTATGTCTCTTTCTTTCTCTCCATCACAAACACAAACACAAACACAAACACAAACTCAACACCCTCTCATCTTTCAAACCTTTTATTTCTTCACCTTATATCATCATATCCATTAATCTTACACACACACATATATATTGTTAGCCATATTTATTGCATGGACTGTTGAGATGTCTCGCACGTGCTCACAGTGCGGGAACAACGGCCACAACTCACGGACATGCACCGACGGTGGTGCTGCTGTTTCCGGCGCCGCGTCTCCCCGGGAAAACGGCTTCATGCTGTTTGGCGTCCGAGTCACCGAAGGAATTTCCTCCTTCAGGAAGAGCGCTAGCATGAACAACCTCTCTCAGTACGACGCCGAATCCAACGCCGCCGATGCCGGCTACGCCTCCGACGACGTCGTTCACGCCTCCGGCCGCACGCGCGAGCGCAAGCGAGGTAATTAGTTAACAGATTGACAATCATTAACGGATTGTTTAATTGTTCTGATAACTACTTGGCGCTTTTTGGCTTGAGAGACTAGTTAATTGATCGATTGAGTTTTTGGATTGGTTTACGAAGGTGTTCCTTGGACGGAGGAAGAGCACAGACTGTTCCTGCTAGGTTTGCACAAAGTCGGAAAAGGAGATTGGAGAGGAATTTCAAGAAACTTCGTCAAAACTCGCACGCCAACTCAGGTCGCTAGTCACGCTCAGAAGTACTTCCTCCGTCGCCACAACCAGAACCGCCGCCGCCGGAGATCTAGCCTCTTCGACATCACTACCGATACGGTACTTTCAATTTCATTTTCTTCTTTTGCACAATAATGATTTTTTTCCCTAAATTTTGTCACTAAATTTTATTGGTCTAGAATTAATGACAAATTATGTCATTAGATTTTATTACTAATTTATTTTAAATTAAACTACTCAATTGACAATTTTTAAAAACGATCATAAACTAACTCCAATTTAAATCATTAATTAAAAACAAATTTGAGATTCAATTAAATATTTTTAAAATTTGAGAGTAATTAATTAATTTTACCTTTAATTTAGAGAGTAATAATAATAGGAAATTACATTTTTGCTAATAGGTCTAATTTTAATAGATTTTTATTTTGGAATTTCAGGTGATGGAATCTTCTACAATAATGGAAGAAGAACAAGAAACGGCGGCGGCGCCTATCCGCGCAACATATCCGCCGTCGCATTATGGCGGTTTCCCTGGCGCAGGTTTTCCGATGGGTCTATCTCCAGTTGTCTTGCCGGCGAGCGGTGAGAGGCTAGCCAAGCCGATCAGGCCGACCCCGATTTTGCCGGTGCCACCGTCTTCGAAGATGGCTAGTTTGAACTTGAAAGAGAAAGCTTCTCCGACAAAACTCATAGAGCCTTTACCGTTGTCGTTGAATCTGCCACCGCCGACGCCTCGGTCACACGAACAGTCGCCGACGAATAGTGACCACTCGTCGCCGTCGTCATCTTCATCGGCTTTTCAGGCGATTTCTGCAGGGAAGTTCGGCGGTGGTGGGGACAGTATCATCAGCGTTGCTTGAAATGAAGGAAACCTAAAAATATTAGCGTCATTAAGTTAATATTAATTAAGTACGGTCGTGGATAATTTGGGTATGTAAATTAATTTTACAAAAATTGTTCATGTATCCATTAGGGGGAAATTGAAGATATGTGTTGGAGATTTATTGATTACGAAAAATATCGGTAGTAGGAAGGGGATATTTGAATTAATGAGTACGATCATAATTATGATTTGAAAAAAAAAAAAACCAGAGTATGGTTAGGTTATATATATATATATTGGTAATTAGGCATTTAAATTGCTGGTTTGAATTGAATGTACAGGTTTATAAATGAATTAGATAGATGGGTTGTCATATTCTCCAGCTGTCGGGGGATTCTTGTTTCTATTTGTATGGGGGAGTGTGACATTGAAATGATAGGGCACCGGGTACTCTTTATATGCTATTGCTCTCTCTCTCTATTGCACTGCCATTGGGGTCATTAAAATATCACTACTACCTTAGACAAAGGAATATATATGCTCACCTTTCAATTCTTAACCACATGACACTCATTCATCTTCTTTTACTATTTTTTACTACTTTCTTTCTCTTTGCCTTCCTCTCTTGAGTCACTATTTTTGCTAACTCCCCAATTCCACTTTTAATTACACCCTATGTTTAGCCCTGGGAATCCAACGGAAGAATTACTGCCACAAAAAGCTGTTGCTAAAATAGGAGATGATGTTGTAATATAATGGGAAAAAGAGAGGCAAAATGCCTCATTCTCATATACAACTCTTCTTCAAATGTTTTACTTATCTCCTCTTTCAAAAAGTTAATCCCATATTATGTTAAGGATGTTCCAAACTTAAATATAATTGCTAATGCATAGTCTTTTAAGAAAGATAAAACTAAAAATGAATGCATTATACTCTTAAATATATATTTTAAATAACTATATGATCAAGGTTTATGATTTAATTGAATAGCTGACCTCTTTACTTTTAAAGTTGCAAGTTAAAAATAACAACATTAATAATTCTAGTATTGAAATAACTTTTGGAAAAACAAAGGGGGGGACGGAACCATGTAAATTCGTCCCTCTGCTTGTATTATAGAATAAAGGTGTAAGGAATAATGTGTCATTCAACTTTATTATTACATTACTAGTCTTTGTTCGTAGTTATCTTGTTTACAGAAAATTAGGTGAATTTTAAAATCCTTCCTTGTTGGTATATATTAAAGGAGGGAAATAATTAATGAGGAGAGTAGAAGAGAATAATACTTTTGGTGTTTGGTCAGAGAAGAGAGTACGTGAGGGAATGAGTGAGATCACGAGAAAAAAAAAATGTTTTTCCAAGGTAAATATAATTGTTGGATAATCACATTATTGGTATAATTTTATTTAATTTGTTGATAATTATTTATTTCAAAAGATATAACTAGTTAAGCTTAAGAAAATCTTGTATCTTAGTTATATTTGTATTGAGAAAACTTTAGAAATGTAGTCTTAACGCTTTGTGGATATATTGTTGAAGGCGGTGATTTGCAAATGAGGCATGTGATTGTAGTTGAAATGCAAGGAAAGTTGTGCGTGACCCATAAGCGTGTATTTCTTGTTTGAAGGGGTTAAATTTGGTGAGAAAGTGAGATTGACTTGGCTGTTTTGCTTTTTCCAGTTAAAGTAGGCTTTAGAAAGGAAGAGAACACTTGTGCACTTTAGATACCTTGCTTTTTCTCATCAACTCCTTCATCCCCACAACCCATCACCACTATTTTCAATACTTACATAATTCACTATAAGTATGTCCCTTGCTTAATCGATTACGTAGTTTCTAATATCAATAACACTTGTAACTTTAAGCAATTCGAGATAGGTTAAAAATTCATTTTTTTTTATTATATAAATTGTATTTATACGATGAATTATATCTTTACTAAAACTATTTATGTGAGTTATTTGAGATTCTTTTATTAAAATGTGATAATTTTATATGTTAATTATCAAAATGGATAAATTTAAAAAAAACTATCAAAATGGATAAAGTTTTAAAAAAATTATCAAAATAGACAAGTCGTGTAGAGTTTACACAAATTCACTATGAATAAGTATTGACAAAGTGATACGACTTTAGTTCAACACTTAAGTTGTGTCAATGTGATATAACTTTAATGTAATTAGATTTCAACTAAAATTGTGTCACATTGACATAACTTTTGTATTAGTAAAAATTTTATTACATTGAAATCGTGTTAAAATGGTACAATTATTTAGTAATTTTTTAAAATTTTATTTATTTTAATAATTAAATATAAAAATTATTCTAGTTTGGTAAAAAAATTTGTTATTTAGACTAAATTAAACTAATTAAGTAATACATAGTTGATTATGAGTTTATTCTAAAACAAAATTTCAACAACTTTGAGGCAAAGAAAGATAGTTTAAGTATTGATATTTAACTTACCATATAAACTTATTTGAATATAAAGACAATATGTTCATTGCTAATTTTTTTCAAATCAATCATATACCTTTATAAAAAAATACTTGTTTTTTTTAGTTTTTAATTTTTTCACTTAATACAAACAATCTTCTTTTTCATTTTTTTATTTTTCATTCCTTATTTTCTATTACTCATCGAAACAAATAATGAGTTATTAAGTTTCTTGGTAGTTCTAACACATGCATTTATAAAACAAAATTTAACTACTCGGGTTTCATTACATAATTATCATCCATTTATATCTAGGTTTTATTATGATAGGAAACTTTTGTTCATGGAACTAATATATTTATTAGAAATTATAGATAAAAACTAGATAATACTTGGAAACAAATGGTAGCCCATAACGAAACTATTACACTTCACTTAATTTGAGTTAGTCTTTTGTTATTATTGGAAATTAGTGGTATTTGAATCAATAATATATTGGTTAAGGTGAGAGGATTGAAAAAAGAGGAAAAAAAAAGGGTGTGTGTGTTTTTAATTATTCTAATATTAAATATAACAAATACAAACAATTAAACAAAAAATTTAATTTATTTTTTCTTATAATTGTAAGGATCTAGAAAATTACCTTAGAATAGAAGAGGTATATTTTAAATGAGACCTGAATATTTTATTATTAAAATGAAAAGAACATATAAATAAAAAATTCAGTTATTCCAGTTTCATTTCAAAAGAACCACCATCTCTCTAGAAGTTTCATTTTCCTTTCCACTCCCTTTTCTTTAAGATTCTAACTTTCTCGCGCATCAGTTTGATGATCGGACACTAGTACAAAATACTTCATTAACGACACTCTTTAAAGACGGTTTGAAAACAACCATCGTAATAAGTGAGGCGGTGGCAGTTCTGTAAATTTTTTAATTTTTTTTTGCATTTTTAACGACGGTTTCTTCCTAAACCGTCGTTAAATGTGAGCGTGCAAGGATACAACGACGGTTCGCACCAGAATCGTCGTTAAAAGTAGGGCTTCCACGACGGTTCTCACAAGATCGTCGTTAAAGGTGAGATTTTTTGATTTTTTCAACACCAGCTTTTTGCCTCCCCTTCAGTTTCACTTTCACTTTTACTTTTCCCTCTTCTTTCACTTCTCACACACAGTTTAGAGGCCACCCTTTTGCCTTCGCTGCCGGCGCCACCCCGTGACCGCGACCGCACCACCCCGTGACCACAACTGTGCCCCGTGCCAGCGTTGTCAAGCCCCGAAGATAAAGGTAAGGGAAGATAGTTTAAATTTTCAATAGAACCCTAGGCTAGAAGATCTGGATGTTGGTTTAGAATTTAACAGGTATAACAGGTTTATGCAGAATTTTTCTGCATATCTCGCTCAGGCGAGATAATTCTCACTCAAGCGAGAATAAAATGAAAAAGGAGGTGCTCTCGGGTCCTTTCTCGCTCAAGCGAGACCTAGGATGAAATTTTAGGTGCTCTTGGATTGAATCTCGCTCAAGCGAGAGAATTTTTGCTTGAGCGAGACCCATTCTCGCTCAAGCTAGACGCTTTGTAAAAAAAAAACTAAAGTTTTATATTTGCTTTTAAAAGGTTGCTTTCTTTATTTCTGTATAGTTTTACTTGTAAATTATGTAAACTTTTATTTCATGTATATTTAATTGAAAAAAAATTTAATTAGACATTTATATGATTAGTAAATGTATGGCTTGAATGTGATTCCTATGTTTACTGCTATGACTAATGTTTCGTGGATGTTTCGTAAGCGATGAAATACTTATCTTAATTACTGTGGCAAAATTAGGTTTAGGGTTACTCATATTTTTCGTGAAGGGAATGCGTGTGCTGATAAGTTGGCTAATTTAGGATTTATTCATAAATAATCATTTCATTGGTATAATAGGTTTCCATCTAATCTGTTCTTAGAATTTTTTATGAATAGGTATAGTCTACCTATGTATCATTTTTGTTAACATATGAGTTTTGGTCTAGTCCCTCCATAATTATTTTTGAATTTTCTTTCATTTTATTTTTTTATAATAATATTTTTTTTCATGTGATGGCAGATGATTGTTGTTACTTGAGGTGTCAGCCTAACTGAGATGTCAAGTTGCATAGTGATGCCTAACATGAAAGCTTTTATATATATATATATAAAAATGAATTGTTGTGTGTTTTGGAAATTCTAAACTTTGGTATGATTTGATTGTTTGATGTTGGATATTGTGAGATTCAAAATATGAATTTTTAATCAAAACATAGTATTTTCAGGAAAGAAAATACCGTGTTAAGATTTTTAGGATGCGCATTGACTAGAGATTCGTCTAGAAGAAGATATCCTAACTCTCCTGAGATAATGGAATGATATAGATGAAGTTATTTAGGTGGTGAGAGTCGAAGGAGGTTCATATGAATGGGTAAGTTGTTTGAAAGATAACTAACTTGACCTGTTATGAGTTAACCTTGTCATGCTAGGAGAGAGATGATATTGAGATTATTTATGCGCATAACTATGTGGATTTCATAGTGATATAGTATGACAGGTGCAAATCTCTGAGTCTAAGTCAACACACGAGTATTCCGGAGTGTTTATGTGTTGTGAGTCAGTAGAAGTTTGACATGTGAAAGATGGATTATGAAATTTAATAGACACTTGATGGGTTGAGAAATTGTATGAGACTTGATGAATTATGTTTATTAATTTGAAATTGAAATTATATAGAAATTTTTATATAGCTAGCTTACACTGTTATTTGTTTGTGTTTGTTATTTTATCTGTGATGATCGTGTTGTACACGGGTGGAAGCATAAGAGATTGCAGGTGATAGAGCTTCTCAGTAAGCAGCTGAAGAATGAGATAACTTTAATTTGAATGCGTTTGTTTTGTTTTTAAAACTTTTTATGTATATATTAAAATTTCTATGAAGAGAAATATTTTTTTTGAGATAGAATTATGAGATAATTGTATATATTTTATGTTAATTAGATATTGCTTGTTTTACTTTTATTTTATTATATACAAAAATAAAAATTAAGAATGTTACAATAATTATCTATCCAAATAAATCATTTGTTTGCTAATTGTTCTCTTATACTAATTTATAGTGGAAGATTTGAGTTAACATAGTCTCTCATATCTGAAATAGTTGTATTTCATTTACATGTTACCTTTTAATATGACAAAACTAAAAACCTGTCAAAAAAGAGATTACATTTCATTTACATTGAGCACCGTGTCCGTATAATTAAGAAGAAAAAGCTTAAATTATCTGTATGCTAAAAAGATTGGAGAGCGAACTTCGATGATGTGACAATTTTTTATATGAAGTTAATATTTTAAAGATTCAACAACTAAATATAATTTTTAAAACAAATCAATATATTATATTAATACATTACGTAAACTAATTATCTTTAACTAATAGTTAATTACGTAACTTCTTAAGAAAGTCCATTCTTAAATATTCATATATCAAAATCACATTCTGAACAGTTTATTGTGAAAAAAACAATTCTCCACATTTATATAAGGATAATCCAATGAAGGAGAGAGAAGTCATTAACGAGATCAACAGTACATAAGATTATTTTAATAGCAAACAAACTTATGTGAAACAATAATTTTTTTTGAAAGAGCTTATAAAAAAATATTTTATGTGAAATATGAACAAGTTTTCTCACAACAGTAAATTTTTCATTTTTTTTCCATTTTCGTGTTTATTATCATGTCAACTATTAATTATTTTTCTTTATCATAAAAAAAAAAAATAGAATAAGCATTTGAAGTACTCCAACTCGTATACAAAAGCATAAACTATGGATTCTAAAAAACAAGTTGGTCTAAGACAACCATCTCATCAAAAGATAAAATCATAGCTTGAAAGAGTTTGATTTACACATTTGCATCCTAGAGCTTTTGCATCCTAGAGCTTTTTTTGCTCATAAACATTCCTCATCTAACCAAAATACATTCATCCCCTTTCCAAAAACATAAAACAAAGCAAACATAAAGCATGACCCAATACGTGATCCAACAACATTTGTAGTTTTCATCTGATATAAGGTCTTGATGGACTTTTCAACAAGAAACAGGTGCATATAACTGCACTCCATATGTGCACCCAACATCCAATTAGGGTTGTACCTGTACGGTTGTCGGGGCCCAGGCAATACTGGTCCACTGGGTACACAATTTGCTGACGTGTCGGCTGTCTCATGATTTCCTCAAGTCCTCTCCTCTCGCTGAGAGTACTCCGCTGGTCGAGGGTACCTACGATTGCACTTCGACGCTCAAGTTAGTGTTAGGGTTTCTAATATTTTTGTTATCTCTTGAAGAACGTACCTTTCCCTCACTTAGAAATCTCTTTTATAGGTTGACTTATGCGCCCTTATTGTGCGGGCTGGATAATTAATTGACCATTAATTGATCATAATGTGTGTGAGTCGATTTCCTTCTATCGCGAAGGTGTGTCCAGGTGCATTTATCGCGCATTCAATCTTAGCTGTAACTGCTCCTTTATTGTACATTTATTGTTACTAAATGCACATATTGACCAGGTCTCCAGTCGGTCGGACCCCGACCGGTACATTTGCCTCCCAGGCTCGAAGAGATTTGTCTCTGAAGAGTCGTATATAATGTGGGTGACAGTTGGCTGCATTATATGAGTGTCAGAGATGTGACGCTTGGCAGAGCCGCCGTTTTTGTGAAAAATTGTTTCATCATATGTGTTCAACGGTGGAGATCTCGTGACGCTTCATGTGCCGAATGAATGTGGTCGTTGGATCATGGTGGATCTAACAGTGCTGGGTGACGGGAGAGGAATTCTCTCTCCAAGGTTGTTGGTTATAAATAGCACTGCACTAGTACTTTAGAAAGTTTACGTTTTCTTTCTACTCTCAACCCCTTGTGTCGTTTGCTCCAAGTGTCGAGTCCTCCGCTTTCTGTTCAACCTTTGTATTCCAGGTCAGTAATTTCTTCTTCTGTGGATTCCTCTCTGAATGTTGTAGATGTTGAGTCATTCGCGACTCGCATTGCATTTGGTGGTGCGAGTCAGTCGTCGGACGATCCAAGTTATGACTGGTTGATCCTTCAGTTATGAAAATCCCCACTAGGTTAAGGGATGCAGATAGTCTAGATAAGTTCCTTGTCGAAAACTCTTTTTTAGCACCCGGCGGCCCGAATGAAGCGATAGTAGTTGATATTTGCGGTGTGACTTACCATGTATGCCACAGTCGGGAGAATGCCTCGGTTAACTTCTTCTTTGTATATAATACCTTCTTTGCCGACTTACATATAAACTTACCCTTTGATGGTTTTACAATGGGGGTCCTTCGGATTCTCAACGTAGCTCCTACACAATTACAATCGAACTCGTAGGCAGCCCTTCAGGCGTTCCGAGAGCTTTGTAGTCTTTTTAAACCCGAGCCAACACCCGAGGCCTTCTTGTATTACTATAATACCCGCCCAAGCCTTCCTGTGAGTCGGTTATCTTTGTCCAGCCGACCGGGGAATATTCGGTTCGCCTCTTTTACCACTTCATACAAAAAATTCAAAGAGAGGTGTTTCAAGATTTTTGTGGAGCCGGATGGCCGGGAGTACTTTTACAATGAAGATGGGACGACCAAATTCCCCTTCCACTGGACGGATAAACCCACCCAGCTCGGGAATTAGTTGTGGTCTTCGTTGTCACCTTTTGACAAGGAGATTTTTGTAGTTGTCGACCAGCTGCCTTATAAATTGCCCACCCGTGAGCTGATAGGGCTATATGGGTTGGATAAGAAGTGGGCGGACTTCCATGGTACGTGGATTTCTTGCATTCAACTGTTTATTCATTATGTTAATGTTATTTAATTGTACTTATGCTTTGCAGGGATTATCTTGAGAATGGATCTCGCACTTAGCAAGTTCATGGACAATCTCAAGTGTCAGGCAAGCGCCCGGAAAATTAGGAAGCTAGCCGGGGCGGACAAGGGATTGGCCGTCGCTAAAGAGGTTGCGCCACCCATTGTGGCGATTCCACCGTCCGCCAATCGGAAGAGGGGGCGTCTGACCAAAGTTCACATTGGAGCTGAAGTGGAACCAACCATGCTAAGTCCCTCCCTGCGGGTGGGTCAAACCATGCAATTTGACCTTTTCCTCGAGGACGAAGGCGTGTTGGTGGCCATCCCCACCAAAAAACTGATAAGAGAATGGGTGGAGCTGCAGAGCCGGGCTACCATTGTGGGCAAGGCTTTGGTGGATGAACTAGAGCGAGCCAACACGACGGTTGTTCCCAAGCTGAAGGCCGAGTTGGAAGAGTCGGCTAGAAAACTGAAGGCGGCTTTAGAAGTCGTCGAGGCTTGCCGGGAATAAATGCGCCAGCATGACCGACTGGCCAAAGAGGACCAAGAAGGCTTAAAGGATACTCTTACCAAGTTGACGGCGGAGTGGGATCAACTTCTAAGCGAGAAAGCTAATGCAGCCGCTAGAGAGGAATCTCTTAATGCTGAGTTGGAGAAATGCCAAGGATTCATGTTGCAGGTTAGTGAGGAAAGTTTCAACCAGGGCGTCCGACAAGTTGCTTATTATCATGATGTGCCATCGGACGACCCTCAGTATGACCTATGCATGGACGCGGTAGATGGCAAGCTAATGCCGCTAGGTGGGGGGCCGACAATGCTATGGAAGAGGAGCCGCAACGCCTTGAAGTGATTGAGCAGGATAACTCGGTCGACGTCATAGAGTAGATGAAACCCGGTCCCGGGTTGTGGGCTTTGAACAATTTAACTTGTCAACTTTTATCAACTATGGCTGAACGACCGAATGTTTTCTTTTGCTTATATTTGATTATAATTTATTTGCTCTTGTATGAATGATGGAATGGCTTCCTTTATTTATGTTTGATCATGACGATTATTCGCGTGCAATTTACCCTCTAACTGACTGGTTGGTAGGTCGAACATTTAATCGTTAAGCCGATAGATAACGTGTAAGCGATTTGCGGACCGATTGAACGGTGAATAACATTTGAGTTATAGTTTGCGGGCCGAATGAATCGGTGAGTAACATTTAAGTTATAATTTGCGGACCGATCGAGCGGTGAATAACATTTAAGTTATAGTTTGCGGCCCGAATGAATCAGTGAATAACATTCAAGTTATAATTTGCGGACCGATCAATAGTTTGCGGACTGAATGAATCGGTGAATAACATTTAAGTTATAATTTGCGGACCGATCGAGCGGTGAATAACATTTAAGTTATAGTTTGCGAGCTGAATGAATCGGTGAATAACATTTAAGTTATAATTTGCAGGTCGAATGAATCGGTGAATAACATTTAAGTTATAATTTATAAGTGTGGACGAAGACATGCCCATAGTGGTTTTGTTTTTAAAGTGCGTCGTTAAAACCTTCTTGGTCGAAAAGCCCTCCTTAGGGATAAAACGACCGACCGAGGAAAGAGTACACTAATATTATTCATCAACTGTAGTAGAATTTTTTATGCGTGGTATCCCACGTTCTAGGTACACCTTTTCTTGATAAATATTTCAAATCATATGCTCCACCGGCCGCTGTGTCAGCGATGCGAAACGGACCTTTTCAGTTGCTCGAGAATTTTCCGCTGTCCTTTTGGGCGTCACTTCTCATCCTCCAGACCAAATCTCCCTTCTGAAAGCTTTGCGACTTCACCTTTGAATTATATCTCCTTGCCGCCTGTATCTTGCACGCTTCTTCTCGTATCTTGCACTTATCACTAAGCTCATTGATAAGGTCAAGGCCGGCCAGTAGGCTTTCCGTATTTAAACCCAAGTCCAGCGTTTGTCGTCGTAGTGAGGGTTCACATATCTCGATCAGAGTCATGGATTTTGTGTCGTACGTCAGACTATATGGGGTCTCTTGAGTCGTAGACTGAGGCGTACAATGTTTGGCCCAAAGCACCTCGAGAAGCTCGTTGGTCCAATTTCCCTTGACCGGACCAAGTCTCTTTTTCAACTCATTCAGGATAACCTTGTTAGCGACCTCAGCTTGACCGTTGGTCTGTGGATGCTCGACTTAACTCGTAATGTGCTTGACGCCAAGTTTTTCATAATACTTCGCCAATCCTCGGTTAGTGAACTGCCGACCGTTATCAGTAATGATGACCAGGGGCAATCCGAATTTGCATACGATATTTTTCCATACGAAATTCTGGACGTTTCGAGTGGTTATTGATGTCAAGGGTTCGGATTCGATCCACTTAGTGAAATAGTCGATGCCGACCAGCAGGAACTTACATTGCCCTTTTCCAGGAGCGAAGGGTCCAATTATGTCCATTCCCCATTTCATGAATGGCCATGGGGATAAGATGTAGTGCAGGTTTTCAGGCTTTTGGTGAAACAAAGTGTCGTACTCCTGGCATTTTAGGCACTTGCGAACAAACTAAGTGCAGTCACCTTGCACGGTCGACCAATAATAGCCAACTTGCAATACCTTTGCTACCATAGTCCGTGCCCCTGAATGAGTTCCACACACCCTTTCATGTAGCTCCCTCATGACGTAAATGACTTGGTCGGGAGTAAGACACTTCAAGAGCGGACGGGTATATCCCCGCCTATATAGATCTTGATCGATGAGTATGAATCGGGCGGCCTACTGCCTCATTGTTTTCTCCGATTTCGGGTCACATACTCCATCTGCCAAGTACTATTTGATGGGGGTCATCCAATTTGTTTGCGTGTCAATTGTCATGCATTCCTCCGTGTCAACACTAGGTTTTGCCAAAGTGACGTGGATCACTTACCATTGAAGTCTTTTCTGTTTGGTGGTTGCCAAAGGTGATAGCGCGTCTGCACGAGTATTGTTTTCCCGTCGGACGTGCTGGAAAGATACCTCGTCGAACTTGGTCAATAGATTCTGCACGAAGTGGAAATATTGTTGAAGGAAAGTTTCCCGCACTTCATATTCCCCATTGAGCTGCCCGACCACTAACCATGAATCAGTTTTGCAAGTTAACTTAGTTACTTCCAACTCGGTTGCCAAATGAAGGCCGACTATGAGGGCCTCATATGCTGCTTGATTGTTTAACGCCTTGAATTCAAACTTCAAGGCCTGCTCCATGACAATCTCACCGGTCCTTCCAGCACCACCCCTGCTTCGCACGATCGACTATTTGAGGAGCCATCCACATATAAAACCCACCTGGCATGTTCGTTTATGGTCGGTTGGGGGGCAAGTTCGGCTGTGAAATCAGCAAGGGCTTGAGATTTGATTGCACCCCTTGGTTGATATTTAATATGGAATTCCGATAGTTCGACCGCCCATCCTATCATGCGTCCGACCAAGTCAAGTTTAGTCAAAATCTTCGCGACAGGAAAATTGGTTTTCACTGTAATCTTGTGATTTTGAAAGTACATCCTCATTCGTCGTGCGGTGATGATTAATGCCAATGCAACTTTCTCGATCATTTGGTATCTTGTTTCGGCGTCGTGGAGTGCTCGGCTAACAAAATACACTGGTCGTTCCTCCCCATCTATCTCCTTCACTAGGGTTGAGCTCATTGCTTTGGTCGAAAGAGCGAGGTAGATGATGATTGGCTCGCGTGCGTTCGACTTTTGTATTACTGGTTGGGATGCCAAAAATGCCTTCAGTTGGAGAAAGATTTGCTCACACTCGATCGTCCATTCGAAATGGGATGCCTTTTTCAACAATGGAAGATGGGTCTGGTTCGTTCTGCAAGTTTCGGCACGAACCGGGACAGGGAGGTGAATCATCCGACTAACCTATGGATTCCCTTAATGATGTTGGGACTTTGCGTCTCTGCAATAGCTTTGCATTTCTCAGGATTCGCTTCTATGCCTCGATGGGTGAGCAAAAAACCTAAGAATTTACCTCCTTCCACGTCGAACACACATTTGTCGGGGTTCAAACGCATACGATGCTAGCACAAAGCCTGGAAAACTTCTCTTAAGTCCGAGACATGTTGTTCGCTTGAGTCAACCTTAACCACAATGTCTTCCACATACACCTCGACATTTCTTCCGATCATGTCATGGAAGACGCTATCCATCAAGCGCTGATAAGTGGCTCCAGCGTTCTTGAGGTCGAACGGCATAACCTCATAGTAGAAGTTATCGGAATCTGTTTCGAAAGCTGTTTTCTCTTTGTCTCGAGGGTGCATCAGGATTTGGTTGTACCCAGAGTATGCGTCAAGAAAGCTTAAAATATGATGCCCTGCGGCTCTGTTGACCAGCCGATCGATGGTCAGTAAGGGAGTAGGAATTTTTTGGACATTCTTTATTAAGGTTCGTGTAGTGCACACACATCCGCCACTTGCCGTTGGGCTTTTTGACCATCACCACGTTGGCTAACCATGTGGTGTAGTGGGCTTTTTGAATGAAGTCGGCCTGTACTAATTTATCAGTCTCTTCTCTAGCGGCTTTACGTCGTTCCTTCCCCAACTTCCTTTTCTTCTGGGCTATCGGTCTAGCCTCTTTATATACAGAGAGACGGTGAGTGATAACATTGGGGTTCACCCCATCATGTCGACAGTCGTCCAAGCGAAAAGGTTTGCGTTCTTTACTAACGTCGTGTTTATGTCCCCACGGTCGTCCGCCTTTAGGGATGTTCCTATGTGTGTCCTGCGGTCATTATCAAGAAGAAATATGGGTTGAAGATCCTCGCCGGTATCCATTTGGGGTTCATCAAGTCGTGGATCTAAATCTACGAGGGCAACCATGTGCTTTTTAGAGTCCTGACCTCTAAGGCGTCTTTTTGGCGACTGTCCTCTTCTGCCTGGAGTTCGGTCGTTCGGTGCCCATCGTGTACAACCGTCTAGTAGGTTCGACCTTAAGACTGGCTACATAACATTCCCGCACGATTTTTTGGTCAACATGCACAATCGCAATGTCACCGGTGGCAAAGGGGAACTTCATTGCCAAGTGAGGGGTTGAAACTATGACTTTCAATCTATTGATGGAAGGGCGACCAAGGAGTATGTTGTATGATGTGTTTGCATTGACTAACAAGTATCGGATGTTGATTGACTTACTGAGGGAGTCGTCTTCCCCGAAGGTTGTAAAAAGGTCAATGTAGCCTTTGGTATCCACCCGTTCTCCCGAAAATCCAACTATTTGTTCGTCGTAGGGTTGTATTTCTGTTTCGGGAATTCGCATCTTCTTAATGGTTTCCCAATACAGAATGTCGACCGAGCTCCCCTAGTCTACTAGGACTTTAACAATCACAAACTTGTCTATGTCCACCGTGATGACCATAGGATCATCTTGGGCCGGATCACTTGCGGTAAAGTCATCATCCGTAAAAGTTATCGGGGGTATGTGTGGACGCTTACGTGTCAAGGTGGAATGAACATATTGGATTGCCCTTAAATGTTTCTTCCTTGCTGAGTTGGAGCATCCGCCGCCTGCAAAACCTCCAGCGATATAATTAACCTCCTGGCTCGGTGCACCAAGGGATACCGGACCAACAATGGTATTGATGACTTCGCGAACTCTTTGTTTGATTTGTTCGTCTCGTTCGGGGCTTTCAATTCGAGGTCGTGTCCCCGAGCTTTCACTGTGCTTTCGCCTGGTCGTACGACAATCAATGTCGCGGTTTTTGGTGTCCTTTCGTCCAGAACGCTCTCTGTCTCTAGAAGAGTAATCAGTGTCACGCTGGGGTGACCGTGTGGTTGCAGCGGATGGTTTGACAAACTTGTGGAGATGACCCGCTTGAACAAGTTCTTCAATCTTGTCTTTGAGTGTTTGACACCCTTCGGTCAAGTGGCCAAAGTTGCGTGGGTATTGGCAACGTTTGGTTGTGTCAGCGTGTCGTGGGGTTTGCGTTGGCTTGGGTACCGGGATGAGCTTGGCCTGCAATGCCTCGTCTAAGACTCTCCCTCTTGGTACTGTCAGAGGGGTGTAGTTTTGAAAGCGAGGGCCTCGGTTTGGCCGGTAATGGTCGACACCCGTCATGGGAGGGCGAATGCCCTTCTTTCTCCCTGAGGTTTCCTTCTGCATCTTCCTATGGTAATTAATGTGCTCTTCAATCTGCATGAACTTGGTGGCTCTGGTTCTCAACTCGTTCATGTCTTGTGGTTGTCGCTTGATAAGGCTTTCCGTGAAACGACCTAGAAGTATGATCGAGAGATCAAGTGATGCATTGCTATCTCCGGGTTTAGATTTCTGATTCCCATGCGCACTTTACTGAACCTATCCATGAAGGTTTGCAAGGACTCTCCCTTTTATTGTTTTATGTTAAGGAGGGGCATGGAGGACGTACGGTGGGGTCTGCTTGTGGCGTACTGCATGAGAAATTTTGTTTCCAGAACCTTGAAATTGGGTACAGAGTTCTCAGCGAGTCCGGTGAACCACCCTAAGGGGTCTTCCTGAAGAGAGGTGGGGAAAACCTGGCACCATACCGTCTAATCCGTCGTGTACAAAGTCATCTGAGTCTTGAAAATGTTCAAGTCTTCGTCTGGGTCAGTTGAACCGTTGTAAAGGTTCATCGTTAAGCCTCTCCATTTGTCAGGGAGAGGCGCAACAATTACGTCGTCTGTGAAGGGGTGGCCCTTCACTGCTTCATCATCGAACACACTTTTGGAACCTTGGTGAGTCTGACGCGTCTAATGCATTGGTTGTAGTGTCTTGGACAGATGGGGTTGAGGTGTCGGCGTTGGCGCGTGTGAATGCGCCTCTCCTCCAGCTTCACCCAGTTGTTCCAGCAATCGCTTATTTTGTTCCTTCAGCTCGGCCACCTCTGTTGCCTGTTGTCGTCGTTCCTCTTCTTGCTTACGCTAGTTTTCCTCAAGACGCTGCTAATCCGCAACCCCCTTTCTCCGCAAATCCTCCATCTGGGCTTGGAGGGTCTGGATCATTGTTGCTTGTCCTTCTACTACACGGTCGTTGTTCGCGTTGTTCCTGGTAGAGACCATTGTTACTTGTTGAAATCTTCGCTCTTCGTATTGTTGGAATTTACCTTCGGCCTCACGGTGGGCGCCAATTGTACCTGTACGGTTGTCGGGGCCCAAGCAATACTGGTCCACTAGGTACACAATTTGTTGACGTGCCGGTTGTCTCATGGTTTCCTCAAGTCCTCTCCTCTCGTTGAGAGTGCTCCGCCGGTCGGGGGTACCTGTGATTGCACTCCGACGCTTAAGTCAGTGTTAGGGTTTCTGATATTTTTGTTATCTCTTGAAGAACGTACCTTTCTCTCCCTTAGAAATTTATTTTATAAGTTGACTTATGGGCCCTTATTGTGCAGGTTGGATAATTAATTGACCATTAATTGATCATAATGTGTGTGCGTCGATTTCCTTCTATCGCGGAGGTGTGTTCAGGTGCATTTATCACGCATTCAATCTTAGCTATAACTGCTCCTATTGTACATTTATTGTTACTAAATGCACATATTAACCAGGTCATTGACCAGGTCTCCGGTCGATCGTGCCCCGACCGGTACAAGGGTGACCTCTACAACATACAGAGTCGAGAGGGATGGCCTTAGAGAACTTTTAGATGCATTGTGGCCTTTCCTTTAACTGCAAGGGTCTCCCTGCTCTTTAAACTTTGGTATGTATTGATGTTGTTTCCATTTAACCTACAATACTACACCAGAAACATTCCTCGAATAATTTGGGCTACATCTTGGTTATCTTGCTTATGTTCAAATAAGTGCATGAGTGAAACAAGTAGTGCCAAGCATACAGAGGAAGTAAACCAAATATGACCAGATAAAGAAAGTGTAGCTATATGAGTGATTTTAAGTATTGAATCAGATTCAAGACCCAATCAGAAAAGGAAAAACTAATAGCATAATGTTTATTCTTCAACCATGACCAAGACTTAATTTGGGCCATATGAAAAACTTTTTATGCATTTATTGTTCCCTGATTAAAGACAATTGTACTTCTATGAACCCATAAACTACAAACAATTGATGTCCACATACCTTTCCATATCATATTTTGTTTATGATTTATAAGGGAGATATAAAATTGATCAAAATGATTATAAATATTATTATATTGGGAAAATTGAATACATATCCAGCTAAAATAGAAGTTCTAGGCTGCCAGTGCTATTTCACATTCAAGGAACAAGAGATTTACAGATTCTTCTTGTTTATGGCAGAGAGGACAAAAAATACTTTCTAGGGTGACCCCTTTATTGACTAGGTTGGCACTCATGGATACTTTACCCAATAGTACCCTTCATGTAAGGATTTGAGCATTGAGATTGACTTTAACAAACCAGAAAGTGTAAAGGAATATACTATTTTCATCCCTGGTGCAATTTGTTAGTATTTTGTAGGCTGGTCTTACTAAATAATTTCCTTCTTCTTCACCTAGCCATGTCCATGTGTCACCTATTTCCCTATTAAGAGTTACATTTTTAATTTGGCTAAGAAATTTTTCTTCATGTGCCCTCTCCCACTCAAACTTATTGCTTCTCCATTACATATTTTAATTCCATTCTATTTCTGACCAACTTACTAGTTCCCCCATACTCTTCCCACGATCCTTTGAGATAGAATACAACTTAGGAAAGCTATATATGAAACTTGCATCTCCTATCCATTACATCCCTTAGGGATTGTTCCCAAGCTCTGAAAAATAGTTGAAGTTGAAGTTTCTCCTTCCACCATTGAGGTAGTTCCGAAATCTGATGTGTTTCCCATTTTTCTCTAAAACTTGTTTGATTTCGAAACTTGAGTTTCCCATTTTTTCTCTTTTTTTAATCCCTAAATACTTGTTCTCCTTCATGCAGTGTTCATGGTACGTTTATATTAGCTATTTCTCCTTCTCCTTGAAGCTTCGTGCAGTGAAATTTACTTATGTTTATATTTTATAATGCAAATTTTGTGTGTTTACTTATGTTCATTTTGTATAATGTAATATTTGTATTTTTTTTCTTCCTTTTAGTCTATTTCATTTGCATTTAATATTTGTTTGAACAAAGATATGATCGATCCAAATTATGCACTCCCTCACTCACAAGGTAGGTTTCAAAGTCAACAACCTACCCAGAAAAAGGGTAGACGTGCGACTAGGCTAAGAGACTTGACTGTTAGTTGTAGTGCTGATCAAAGATTTTCTATCGAGTTTGATATGAATACGGGAAAAATTTTGGGAGAGCATAGCACAAAATTCACTAGCTATGTGGCCTTGTTTGGTAATAGTAGGGTTAATATTCTTATTGATGATTGAGACCATGTTCCAGAGACATTGAAGAATCAAATATGGAAGTATGTAAGTAAAACTTATCGATCATTATATTCATCAATTCACCGCAAAATATCTAAGAAAATATAATTTAAAACATTTATAGCTAGAAGAAAGCGTGTTAATATGCATACCAAACTTAGTAGTCCACGGCTCCACAAATAAGAACTTAATTTAAGACCTCCAAGTTACCATTAGGTTTCTTTTTAATCATATAGCTTTTTCTTCTTTTTTATAACTATATAGTCATATAATCATGTTGAACCATAGCTTGATACATGGAATTGTAGAGTGGGAATATTTCTTCTTTGGGTCTGAAAGACAGCATGTTCTTTAATTACACACCAGTTCATACAACAAAAATGAAATTAAACAAAAGTGTACGTATGTACATGCATATTTCTTGTTTCGCAGCACCCTAAGTAGAATCAAAATCTTTCCGAATCTTTCCGTGAATTTTGTTGGTATACTTCTCAACATTTTCACTGATATCGTTTAGTTGGTGTCACAAAGTTTGGTACCCTCAATTTGTATAGCTTCATTAGGTAGAAATCTACGTGTCTTTTTGGTTCTCTCCATCATTTGTTGTGATCTTTGGCTCTTCTTGAAAAGCATTGTTGCAAGTTAAGTTATATTTGCCCACATGGGGGTTCCAATCTTGTGGTGGTAGTTTTGTGGTGAAACATAGCCTCTGACAGATAACATGTTCATAACATTTCCCACTTGCCACTAACAACAATGATATCTCTTAGGTTTTGTTGTCCTACCTTGTAGCCACCACAATAGGCCTGGAAGCTAACAACTATTTTTCTATATATATGCAAGAAATTCAAAAAGATGACTAGGAATGAGAATCTAAATACTTCATAAATCATAAGTGAAAGCTTTAGAAACTATATGTTTGGAAAAAAAACACATTTAATCATGTCATACGTAATAGTTTGAATAAGCATTACCATAGACAATAATCTTTGTCTAGCTAAAGGGGTTGAAGAAATCTGGTTAGAAGAAATTAAAAAGAAGTGTTGGCATGATTTTGTCTTGTTGTGTTGGAGAGAGAGTGAACCAAAACAGTGGAAGCATTGATTCCCTCTGCCTCAAGTTCTTGAGCTGTCTTTGTTTTCCTTATATGGATGAAACCAAATGCAGAAGCACATGGGAAGTGCAGCAATTCAGAAATACTGAATTTGTGGGCAAAGTTGTAGTAGTGTGTTCATTCTTCTTCTATTTGAGCCTTTTTATTAGTTTCATTTGGTTTGTTCACATGCTTTTTTTTTACCTTTTCATCCACTACAGATAAAGCCACCCCTTTTGGGCTAAAGTATGCGTCACAATCTCTGTAGTTTTGGGCGTGATTTTAAACAGTGGTTGGGATATTTTGCATTTTAACATCTACATTGCCTTTTTCAATCATTTTCCAGTTCCATCACCTTCAAACTGGATCTAAAATTTGTCTTCTTTTGCTCGGGAACACCAACTCTACACCTTTTTTTATTCTTTTCAGAGACTAAACTAAACCAAACTACACTTAACTTCAAAAATAATATTTCTTGAAATAACCTAAATTAATTTCTTTTAACATTGAATGGGATTGTTGGAAAGTTTAGTTAATTTATTTTTTACATTAAAAAATTAAATTAAATATTTATATTTCTTTTGAAGTTTCGTATTAATCGGAAAAAAAATTAATACTTTCGGTTAACATATAACTTTTCCTTAAAAAATAATGATAAAAAGAATAAAAAATAATAAAAACAAAGGGTTTGAATAACTTAGTGCTAGTTGGATGGTTAAATAAGAAATAATATAAGGATAAGATAAAAAAATTATAAAATAAAAATAAGATAAGTATTAATTATGTCTAATGTTTCGTGAAACAAGGATTATATACGGTACTAATAGTGAGAAATATTATAATAGTGAGATTATAATAATTGAAATAATGAGAATGAAGGTGATAATGGTAACAAAATTAATTATGATAATCGTAGTAATAAAGATTATGAGAATGATGATAATAGTAAAAATATTGAAAATAATATTAATTGTTGGGATGATAGTGATAACAATGATGATGACACAATTAAAGATAATGATATAATATGACGATATTTGTTATTATTAAAAAAGATATCCTGAGAATAATTAAAAATAATAAAAAGATGATGATTATGATAATTATTGAGGTGATATAAAAAAAAACTTTAAATAATAAAAATGGTAATGACTAATTATAACAATTTTGTGATGTTTATTGAAAAATAATGATAATAATAAAGATAACATATATGAAAATTAGAGTGAAAAGGGTAATGAAGGTGATAGGTGTGACAATAATGACAATAATAGTGATATGAATACAATGAAGACAAGGTTAAAGAAAAAGAACATTAACAAGGATAGTTTGTTTGTTTTATGCACTTGTAAAACTTGTTATGCATCAATGTAGTCAAATTTGACAAAGAAAAGAATAGGTGAGAGGGTGAGGGTTGAAATGGAGATGTATGGGAGTAGTAGGAAAAAGAAGGTTGGAAAAATGGTAATAGATAGGGTAAATGAAGCAATATATATGGGTGACATAACATCATTAATATAATGATAAATTTGTTACTAATAATAAAATAAAATAACAAAAAATAGTAATATTTTATTCATTTATAAATGAGCTCCCCTTTACAATAAGAAATATTTGAGATAAATTATAAAGATAAAAAAAAATCACATATGTTAGTGCATTAAACAATTTTATTAGAGAAAAATGGGATAATTATCCTATTATATATATCATGATAACAAAGAGAACCTCAAACTTTATGATGAAATAGTGAGTTGGGGACATACTATAAACACTAACATCTCTTCATATTTACTCAAATTACATTCATACCTCAATTCTTTTTACAAATTTTACTCAATCATCCCTTTGTTTTAAAAACATCACATTATCTGTTTTTTACATTATCATGAACCTCCATAATTTTTTAAAATATTACATTTGTCTCCCATCCCTTAAATTATAATAAAAAAAAACTTAAACGCGAATTTCGTATAGTTTACGATAAAAATAAATTGGACACCTTTATTTTATTTATATTTTTTAAATCAACAGTTATATTTTAATTTGCTCTAATAAATATGCATGTATGTTTTTTAACCTTTTCTCTAAATATAACAAATATATAGAAAATCATTATGTCATGACTGGAACCAAATTATATGTTACATTTATTTATTTGTTTATTGTGTCTAACCAATGAAAAATTGACACAAGAATATATATATATATATATATATATATATATAAATTTTTTTAAAATATAATTAGTTATTTTTATGAGAAAAACATGTTAGCTACGTAATTGCTAATAATATAAAAAATATCTATTTATTCTATTTTTTAAACAAATTTTTATTCTATTAATCATCATAAACCTATTTTCCTCACAAAATTAACTAGTTATATAAAATTTCATGGAAAGAGAGTATAGAGAAAATTTAAAATAAATATATTTGAATTTATATGTGAATTTTGATTCGTGAAATAGTACTAGACAGATATAAATGTGACAGGGTTGATTGATATCCAATATAGAGAAAGGGAATATTTGCAAAATACATAAACATACGAATCTGTTTCATTAGAAACAATGTTCCAACATAATTGTAAGCATTGGATCTATTTCAATATAATCTAACGGTTCATTTTTCGGAAACAGAGGATCGTTTCCAAAGTTCACCGTGTTACATGAATGGAAAATATCGTTATCTGCGTGTTAGTTTGTTTTTTTGAAAAAAAAAACTCAAATATGCAAATATATATATATTAATAATTTTTTTTTAATTCAACTTAATATATAGTGTTTTATTTGATAAAAAAATAGTTTTTTAATTCAACTTCTTAATATTTCAGTTTGAAATAGTTGTCTTAATACTCTTAGTTACAAGTAATACTTATTTTTTGTGTGGGCTTATTAATTTGGCCCAATTAAAAATGGCATTCAATATACACACGCACTGTACCAATCTGGCCATCTAAATTTCCGGGGTCACTTTTTGCATCCTCATAATTGCTGTAACTACATGTTAGTGTTGGAAAGGTCTAAAATTATGTCTTAGATTTTTGGATTGTGAAATTTATGTTTTGAATTAAACAATTTAAAATGTACTTTTAAATATAAAATACATTTTGAATTGTGTAATTAGAGATGTATTTTAGATTATATAATTTCTTGAAAATTAATTATAATGTATTTTTAGATTACGTAATTTAAAATGTATTTTTGAATTTTATAATTTAGAATAGATTTATTACATCTTTCAAAATATATTTTTTTAATTTTAAGATTATGTAATCTGAAATGCATTTATAGATTATGTAATCTGAAATGCATTTTCAGAATTCATAATCTGAAATGCATTTTGGATTCCATAATTTGAAATGCATTTTTAGATTCCGTAATTAGGCATGAAATTTCTGGATTATGCAATATAGAATATATTGTGAATTGTATAATTTGAAATGAATTTTTAAATTAGGTAATCTAAAATACATTTTTAAATTTATAAATATATTATTGATTGTACATCTCCAAATTTTGTATCTGATTATAGAAAGGAAAATGGGTTTCATAAAAAAATAACATCTCGTGTCAGAAAAATATTTTTCTGATTCATATCAAATAGAGTAAAATCTTTTACTCGTCTTTGTAACCTAGAGAAACACTTCTTTTAGGTCTAGAACTATGCTTTGTTCTTTGAACACCACTAGTAATAGCGAAAGCTAGACAACCAAAATTGTTTTATATGAGACAAATCTAGTATTACATTATAAATCATTTGATATGGTGTGTATCATGGAAAAGAGGAGTGAGAGTTTTATTGATTAAATGAACATAGTGCTTGACAACACATGACCAAAAACAAAGAAACAATTAAGACTGAAAATCAATGCACGAGTGACATTAAAATATGTTGATGTTTATGTTCAACAACATTGTTCTCTTGAGGTGTTTTCACACAGCTAGTTTGATAAACAATATTTTTTCTATTAAATAAATAAATCATAAGAAACTCAGGGTCATTATCACTTCTTAGTACTTTTAAATGAGTATTGAACTGATTTTCAAACATGTTGATGAAATTTTTATAAACGTGTGTGTTTCAGCTTTAGTTTTCATTAAACAACTCCATGTATATCAAGTAAAATCATCTACATGTCATCATGAAGCAAATAAAAAAAATGACTTCATTTAGTAAAGCTAGAAGGAAAATAGTCTCTTTCGTTAAGCAAAATGACATGTACCACAAGGATAAACAAAACCTATAGAAATATTTTGATAATATGAAGACAAAATTTTCAACCTATCATGAGACAAATGTCCCATTCTAAAATGCCAAAGTTTAGCATTATCAGTATCTACACAAGATTTATTGATGTTAACAGTCTTATTAGGAATAGATGAAATCTGAATATCAATTCTACTCGTCCCAATTTTGTTTTGTGACACCCGATAGATACTCAAAGTCCTCACATGATAAAGGTTGTGTGATCTCTCAGTTGTACCAATCACTCTTCATGGTTGTGTCTGAATGATGAAACAAAAAGGTTGAAAATGGTTAAAAATTTGTGATTTATGGTCAATCTTGAAACAAAGATCAATTTGACTTGGAATGAAGGTGCATATAAAGCATTGGCCAAGATGAGTGAGGGAGAGATTTTAAATATACCAGACTAATTGACAGTCAATTGATTTCCATTAGTTAAAAATACTAATATAGGTGAAATACTATAAACGAAGAAGAAAATATCTTTATTGTAGCATATATGATTCATAGCCTCTGTGTCTAATACGTAGTGACTACAAAACATACTTGATTTGAATGAATTGAATTGAGATGTACTGATATGATTCAAAGTAGAGTTTGAGAAGATGATTGTTAGATCAAAGCCATTAAATTGTTGTATTGTTCTTAAGAAACTTGAATGTTAAGAATTGGACTTTAATCCTAACTCAACCTAACAAAATGGGCTTGTAAGGTGAGGTTTGCACCCACTTATGTACTATGAATTGTCTTTATATCTCTAGTTGATGTGGGATCTCCAACACACCTCCCTCATGGCGAGACTACCAAGGTCTAATTTAATTTGTCAAAATGGTCATCTCGATCTTGGACGATTCTGAGAGTTTTGTTCGTAACCTAATAATCTTGAGCTTTGCCTTTTCAAGTTCCTTCTTCACTTGTTGCGCCTTTTGAAGTTGCATAACCTTAAGCATAATTTCTTCAAGTTCTTTCCTTGTTGGTATTGGTTGAGGTCCACTTTGGCACGAACAGAGTTGATTGATTCAATTCACTTAGAATCTTGGAGGGTACATAAGGTATTGGTGGATCAAAGAAGTTTGGCAAATGTGCTTTTTTGGATGCTTTTATAGGCTTGGGAATTCCTTTGGACGAGTTAGAGGCTTTTGAGGGAGTTTTGATAGGTGTCTCGGGAGAATAGGTACAAGTGCATGGACATTTGGAGGCACAAACTACTTTTGGTGACCTGTTTATGGTCTTCTATTGTTGTAGGTTGGGAGTTTAAGGATCTTCTATAGCGAGGGCTCTTTGTTTAAGGGGGGGCCTCTAGATATAATGTAGTAAGTATTTGTCTCTTTCTAATCGTTAGGTCGTCATGGCAATATCATTTTTCTAATATCATGTCCCGAAACATGATGAAAATCACACCACAAAAGTGTTGTCAAACATTTCTTCATTCAGTTGGTGAATGCATTCAGACAGGGTTAGATCCACTCGAAATCATCATTTTGTGCTTGGAAGGCCTTGAGATGGTTTTCTAGGTCCCTTGATCCTAAGAGGAGGTGATATTCGAGACCATGTAGTGTGGGGGGATTGCCTTGTCCATGGTTTCTTCGAGGAAAAGGTTGTGTATCTTCGTGGAAAAGGTTGTTTGTCCCTAGCGGGTGGCTTGTTGGAGCTCCACATTAGCCTTTTGTATCTCTTTGTGAACTTTTAAGGCCTCTTCCATCCATCATTGGGAGACCTCTACTTCCTTCCCCAGCCTTTCTTGTCTGCCCTAGCTTTTTCTAAGTGTCTCATGCTTTCCTCATTCTTGTGTCTCAAATCCTGAATGGTGTCCTGGATTTGTTGCAAAGTGAGCATATCGCCATCTTCTCCTTATTGCACCACGTTTCGTTGGTTCCTCATGGTTTAGGTAGAAGTAGGATTAATTTTACCTAGTCCATGGTAGACGCCAAAATGTTGTGATTTAAAATAAAGTGACCTCAAACTTGAGAGTTCAAATGTGCTTTTCAATCTAGGATGTGTCGTATTTATAGGAATTCAACCCCCAAATGCTTTTGTTGAATAATTTTAATTATTAGAAAATTAATCTGAAAGGCAAAAGGATTCAAGATATTGAAAAAACATGTTCTAGGATCCTCAAATTTAGAGATTTCTCAAATTTTCGATAATAAAACATCATTTTCATTAATCTTACTACCTTTAATAAATTGTCTTATAATCACATATCATATTCATATCATAAAGGATATACTACCTTTATTTAATACATACTCATTTCTAATACTTACCTTATTTGTGAAGTACCCATTTATTACACATTTTAATATTTAATCGATCATAAGTCAATTTTTAATTTCGAGACAACACAATTATAAAACTTATATTAGTTATTTTTATATGATTATGTTTACACAAATATTAGGGGTGACAATGTGAGTTGCCCACCCTGCGCAAGGAGTGTGGACTCATTTCACTGGTCCGTCCCGCATAAGAGATATCCTGCGGGCCCGCCAGCATAAGAAAAATATTTTGAAAAAGAAATTAAAGTTTTATTAATTATAAAAAAATCTATTTCTGTTGCTGGAAAATTAAAATTTTATTATCTTAATTAATTCAATTAAGATAAAAGTATGAATTCATATATGAGGGTAGTTAGAAGGTTTGATTAAAAATAATTAAAATTTTGTTTTGTATTTATTTTTTATTTTCCCTATATATGTATGTAAATGTATCAAAGTATCTTATCAAAATTTTACTACAAAATATTTTAATGAAGATGACTAATTTTTTAACAAGTATCTTATTGAAATCTCTTCTTTATATTAACAATTTTTAAATATAAGACTTTACTTATTAAAACTAAATTCAGTGTCACTCTTAATATTAGCTTCTTTAGCTCATTAAACTAAAATATTCATTTTTTTAGTACATTAATTTCAGTGTTTTTAAAATAAAATAAAACAAATGTCACATTGTAATAATGAGTTAGTGGGGTATGATTTTTTTTACAGAAAAAAATAAAATAATTATTTTTTTATTTATGCGAGTCAACGAGCCAACCTGTCCCGTTCGGCTGTTGGTCCGCACGGACTGCGGGTTATGCGAGACGGGTTAGCGGGCTAGCTTAGTGAACCCGCCACACACTTTTTGATAGTGGACTATGATCGGCCAGCATGGTCCGTCCCGCATTATCATTCCTAACAAAAATATCTTTTATCAATGATTTTTTTTTCAATAAACAATAAATATAATATATTAATATATTATACATTTTAGAAATTTAATTATAAAGAACATTTCATAAACTTTATTTTGATTATTTTACATGCATAACCAATAAAAATTAACATAATGAATATATTAATAATGAGATATATTAAAACATAAAATTAAAAAATGAATAAAAATATGTCTCATTCGTATTGTATCGATATGGACGAGGCCGAGACCGAGACCGAGACCTAGTCAACCTGATCGAGGCCTGGTCAACCTGACCGAGACCGAGAGAGACCTAGTAAAACTTGGCCGAACGACGAGGCCGACGACCCACTTGGCCGAGACCTCAGAAGACTCGGCCGAAACCTCAGAAGACCTAGCCGAGACGACAGAGACCATGGGAATCTGGCCGATGGCCGACCCATACCAGGGGAACCTGGCTGATGGCCGACCCCTATCACCGTTAATGCTCAAACCAAGGTCAATGAAGTTAATCCATCATTAAGAATTAGGTAATGCAACTCTAAGAGATATCCACCTTGATAAACGGGTCCAACAAGGTAGGCCCATTAGAATAATATAAATAGCACGCATCTTAAGGAATAAGGTATGTCATTTATTACTGTTCACTTACCTGAGAGCTGACCACCCGCATTACTGACTTGAGCCTCAGAGTGCCTTCGCAGGTACCCCACCATCCGGTGTTCACCCGAGACCGAGTGCCGAAGGAAAAGCAGGAGGACGAGGGGAATCCCAGCTCATGTGTTAAAGGTAATATTAGGAAAAAATATAATTTAATATAAATTTAATTTTATTAACAAACTCTCATTCGTATTCTGTTAATTTAATATATTAACTGAGTATTATAAAAAAAAAACATTAGCGAGAATAATTAAACTAAAATAATCTATAACCAGTGATATCGAGAAATAAAATAAAATAAATAAAATATAAAATAATAACATGATTTACGTAAATACTTAACTGAACTTCTGATAATGAAACGTGTTTTAAAGAGTGATGAGGAGAAATGCAGTATTTAATATTAATGAATAAAACAGATTTGGTTTCATATTCATGAAAAGAAAAGAGAGAAGAGGAAAAGCACAGAGTAAGCAATGAATTTTGCAAATTCCCAATTCCTTCTTCCACTCTTCTTCTTCTTCTTCTCCATTTCTGCGTTTCCTGCTTTAGGGCAACAAACGTAAGCTCCAATCTCTTTCTCTCTCTCTCTCTGCATCTATGGTTTTGTATAAAGTTCGCATCTTGAGTTCCTGATTGGTGATCCATAAAACTGGTTTGATCTAGTTTCTCTTAAAGTTGGAATCTTTTGTTCGTTGTTTGAACTGGGCAGGGATTGGGATAGAGAAGAGACTCAACATGGAAATGGAGTTGGGCGCAGAGTTCTTCTGAGTTTCAAAGAAAAACCCTCAGGAACTAATATTACCTTCGAATGTTCTCCTTCCGGCCCCTGTGTCCCCTGCCTCTACTCTGAGAAGGTTCTCTTTTCCCCCCTTCAAATTGGGGTGTGATCTTATACTAGTTGCAATTGCTATAAGATAATTGGAGTTTCTCATAAACATGGGTTTGACACTGAGTATTTGATTTTATTTATTGTCATTTCTGGGTTTGGCGTATATAGTGTTTGATTGTTTGCTGTCTTACTGCTGTTGTTGATAGAGAATTGTACGGTGTATAAGTGCAGTCATTTCATTTTGCAACTACCTAGATCATCTAGCTTTCTTAATGAGATTGAAGGTTGATGCAATATATATATATATATATTTATATATATGTATATATATTTATATATATGTATATATATTTATATATATGTATGAATAGCCTATGTATTCCGATCTGGATACAGTTTTTGTTGTATTCTATCAAGTTATTTGTTGATTTAGGATTACTGTAACATAACGGATTTGAGGAGATTGTATATCTTTGTACAGGCTTGTTCACAAGGCCTTGCTTTTGAACATAAATGTTGATGTGATGTGAAAGGACTAGAGAATGAATGGGTTCGTGTTCATCAAAGAAATGAGATTCAACTTCTTAATATTGAGTTTTCCTAATCCGTAAGAAGTTTTGTGAAGTGAAGTGTTTTAAAGATTTAAACCTCTTTTTATGTCTATGTTTGGGATTGCTCGTTAGCTCTTCATTGCATGTTTCTTGGTCTTTCTTACTTGCTGTTATCTACATTATATGTTATATGCTTTGTTGTTTTTCATGGCCTCTTTATTTTTATCTGCAAGCTTTTATTGGGGGGCTTGTAGGGTGACAGCAAATATCGCTGCAGTGAGACTGGCTACCGAATCCCATTCAAATGTGTAGAAATTAAAGATTCAACAAAGGATGCAAAGAAAACAAAGTCTCGAAAAGGTCGGTCTTCTTTAGAAATTCCTGATGGTACTGCCGTATCTCAGAAAGTGTCACATGTTGCTGGACAGTCCACTCATTCACAATCAGATAGAAGATTAGCCGACGACTCTTCATCTTCAGATAATAGTTCCCAGGCTTACATCACTTATAGAAGCTGTATAACCCCAGTTAATGAGGAGAAGTTGTCAGTGCTCAATTTTGAGGTAATCTTAAGCTTTTAGCTTACACTTATTCTTATATTTGCTTAGTAGCTTAGCTTCGGAACTTGGTTGATTGGAAAAATGAAATAATATGGTGTGCAGTTTATTCTGATGATCTAATATTATACCTTAGAGGATTAACTTTTGCTGTCACTGTCAGTTGCTGTGATGTGTTTGATTCCCTAAATTTCTGGGAATATTAGGTACTTCAAACTATGTGTATGATATTAATCAGAGGACTGTTGAATGTATGAGGTTCTGACCTAGTGGTGTCTTTAGAGGTTAGAGGCATGCAACCTTATCCCTTGAAGTAGTGAGGTTGGTTTTAGGATTTGTATCTGTGACCTTCACATTACAGGCAATACCTCAAAGGTTGCACCAGGACTTACTGTCTTGTGTGTGACATTAATATGCATAATAAGTTTTTATAAAAATCACTATCATCTTGAGTTTATCTGCTGGAAAAGCCTTCTGTTTTCAACATCTTTAAGGTCTCTTTCGGAACAATTCTCCACAAGAGAAAAATAAGAAGAAAAATTTGAGATTAGTTTCCCCATAAGTTAAGCTTAGTTTATGCATAAGCTAATTTGTAAAACCTCTCCGAATTCTTACTTTTAATTTGTACATGAGCTAATTTTAACTTCGAGATACTCATAATTTTTTCCTTCTATTTTTCTCTTCTAGAAGTGTTTATGGAAAAACTTGTTGAAACAGACCTTAATATGAAGGTCTGGTGGCAAGTGTATGAACTAGCTCAAAAAAGTGCTATTATTAGGTCCTGAACTGCATTCTTCAGATTCCACTAGAAAATAGTTCCTATCAGCATGTACTCGTAAAGTGTCCCGTTGGGTTTAGAAAATTAGAATGAGGCATTAGCATATATTAGAAGTCATTTGGTAGATATTAGAGCCTCTAATGATTTTCCTGGTGTGCCGTAGACTTATTTAATAACTATCCATCCTACTTGAATTGGCATTTTTAGGAATCTGAGAGTGCTTCATATTGTTCTTGAATTGGCATTATACAGAATGCATATAATGAACTTATAAATTTATATTCATCTCATTTTTAGTAACCATCCATCCTACTTTATTCTACTTTTCTGTTTTATGGTACTCTTAAGTCAGCATTTCCTACATATTCCCTCATATAGATTTATGCCAAATGAAATATCCTCAAGAAGCATTGAAGGGACTCTATTGTCCCTGAATATCAAAATACAATTGAAATGAAAAATACTATTACTGTGTCAAATCCATGTGGTGTTTGAGTTGTCTTTGTTATTTCTTAGAAAATAAATGAAGTTAGCAGAAACGTTTTTCAAAGGCTTCTATTATTTTTCCTTGTACATTTTTTATGTCAACTTATCATGATGGTTTAAACATGAGTTTGTGTATACATGGTTGTGAGAGTATGTAATGCAACCAGTTAAGAATGTTTCTGTTTTCAATATTGTGGTGCATAGATTTGTATAACCTTTACATGATTGAACTACATATGATAAACAAGGTTTTCTGTTAAAATATTGATGTTATCATGTGAAAAACTTTGTACAGGGGGTGGTGATTTTTTTGTTACTAATCAGTGGTTCAATCATGTACCTAAGAAAAAGGAAGGCAGCATCCATGTCTGGTTATGTAGCTGGAAGGGGTCAAAACAACTCTCGATTTTGAAATTGAAGACTCCATTATGATTGTGATTGCAATGATTTACTGTAGTATATAGTTTCACTGGCCTTCTGTTTCAACTTGTTAAGTCATGGATGGATTCATTGCATTTTGAGGCTATATAGTTTGGGTCAATTTTAGCTAATTTATTGGAACAGAGTATTTTTAGGATATTTTTCCCCACTAATCAGCAATTTTTTCTTGTATCCAGTAATATATATTTTTTTATTCTTGAATGTTATTATCGAAAGCTAGTTGATTCCAATTTAAATTAAAATTTTAATAATTATACATTATATCAAATTAAGAGATGCATTGACTTGAATAATTTGTTTTTTAAATATTATCTTTGCTTTATTAAAACTTATTGCTCCTATGTCATAGAATATAATTTTTTTATGAGCAAACAGTGGATGCATTAGTTGAAACATTGTCACTCAATCACAAATCGTCATAGTAAATTTGTTGATTTTCACAATAATTATTTTCAAAATTATACCAATGATTTTCTTGTACTATTTGTTTACAGTTTTAAATTATAGCATTGAGATACAATTAAAGCTTTATTCTTTAAAATAACCGTATAAAATTATTCTCCATTTGTTTATTGATGCTAAATGAATTTTATTACTTTTTTTTTGTTTAATTTTTATGCATCATTAGTTTAGAAAACTTTACACTATCAACTAGTTGGAAATCATAGAAATTATTGTTAAAGTTATCATAGAAGTTAATAAACTAGTTCATGTACCAGTAATACAGGTACATTTCAATTAATCGCAGTAAATAATAAATAGGATTACTGCTAACATTTTAAAACTTGTATTTAAAAATGGTATCAATACTTTTGCTGTGTTTTTTATTAGTTCTTCTAGGAGTTCCAAATAAAAATTAATATTAGAGTATCTGCGTAATAATATATAATAAATTTACTGATTTTGTGTTGTTTATAGTGTTAGAATGGATGACTTTTAACTAGATGGGGGAATTGTTTAAATAGAGTTTTCGCAAACTTTTAAGTCAAGAATGAAATTATCTCGAGAATCAATTGATAAAAAATTCAGTTTGCCAAAACACAAAGCAAAAACAACAGCACCAAGCACCAGAAAAACAATCGGTAACAATCGGTTGTTTATACCAGTTTGCAAATATCAAAACTGAATTTAAAGATATTAAGGATAAAGAGAATGCACACAGATGTTTATACTGGTTCACTCTAAACCCAGAGCTACATTCAGTCTTCTCAGAAATCATTGAGGAATTCCACTAAGCAATCAAACCTAGATCACTTACAATACAACCAAGAAAGTGACATTGATCCCCTCAAGAAACACACTTCTCTTGGCCAACACACCAACACTAAGAATGTTGATCTTGATCCCCTCAAGAACACACAACACTTCTTAGCAAACACACAAAGATTCTTGTTCAACAGATACAAGGATTACACTTGTTACAGAAGCAATTCTTACATCAATACAAGCAGAAATCTTATCTCACACTCTTTGATCAATCTCAATCTCTAAGCAATCTCAACTCTTTGAAAAACTCAAAATCTTGTGTTAGTTTCTTCTTTTTTTTAAAACTCAAATCTGTTTTTCTGAATATATTCAAAGATGTTGTTTGTTATCAAATCTTAACAAACTATTCATTGCATTTAAAGATTGGTCAAAGCATTAAAAACTGGAACTTAAACAGTTAGAAAATCATTTAATGCTCAGTCAAAACACAAAACAGTTTTCTGTTATGGTAACAAAACAAACAATCGGTTGTTTCCACGAATCAATCGCTTGTTTTGGTTTTGACAACAAGTCAACCATAAAAACAGTTTTCAATCTTTTCTAAAAACACCTAAGTATAAAACAATTGATTATTTTTCACTTAGTTTGAAAAACACTTTTCTTTTAAAAAGATTGAGAATGTCTATGCTTTGGATTCAATCAAGAGTGGATTACAAAACTCAATCTACCCCAGATCCTATCTAAGACAGCTCAGCAACAACAAGCACAGCTTAACCTTCAACATCCTTCAAAGGGTTTGGATTCTTCAAAGCTTGAACACCACTTAGTTCAACAATCTCCCCCTATTTGATGAAGACAAATCCCTGATGCTTGTGCTGTACTTGATTGAATCTGAAGCAGTTCCTGCAAAGCACAGTTTTAAGCAAAACACATAACTTCTGATATTTGGTTAGCATAGAAACAAATATAGAGGTTCTGAACATAATATCAGAGCAAAGAGAAAACAACAAACAAATAGAGGAGCAAAAACCTATAAGGTTTCACTCATCCAAACTGTTTTGCAGAAAATAAAAACTGAAATCAAAGACAGCATATATCTCCCCCTATTTGTCTTCACAAATAGACAAAAAGAAGAGATGAAAAAGATAATTGTTCTTAATACATCAGATTTAAAACAACAAAAAACAGGAAATAGAAAAACTGATACAACCACCAAAAACAATCGGTTGTTTCGATACATCAACCGATTGTTTTTCTTCATTCATCATCATCAGCATATTGAAGATCACTGCCTCAATCTGTTCATCTAGGGTCATGAAACGTGCATCCATGCTGTCAAACCTGTTATCAATCCTCTGAAAATTGCTGACACATAGATCATGGAGATTCCTTTGATTCTCTGCAAAGCTATCAAGCCTATTAATCACGAGTTCCTCAAAAGAAGACATGGATTGCATTCTTTCTTCTTGATTTCTAGCACCAGCACTAGGTCCAACATCTTGATGTGCTTTAGGTAGATCTTCATGTTGAAAATCCATATTTGCAGCAGGTTCATCTTGTTCATGATCAGCAGCAGCACTAGATGAGGCTCCAAAGTCACCATCTTTGCTAATCCATTTGCCACCTACTTTGGTGAAACCCATTTTGCTGAGAGATCCATTGTT
>Ga0123342_1001738_pt1 | contig 36743 bp, 15 predicted proteins | sample Turbeawhitnodule_FD_89960 | JGI IMG/M metagenome (GOLD analysis project Ga0123342, IMG submission 89960) | Root nodule microbial communities of legume samples collected from Mexico - Turtle bean Mexico white nodule | ecosystem: Host-associated > Plants > Roots > Nodule | place: Mexico: Nepantla... | reverse complement strand
TTTAATTAAGTGTAATATTTAAAAACTTTACTAAGTTAAAAAATTTAAGAGATAATAGTAGTTTAAATTTACAAATTATAATATTTATTTATAAAATGTTACTGTTTGTTTTGTGTATAGTGACATTTATATCAAAATTGTTACTAAATAATTAAAATTTATATTTATTTTATTTATAGTGACATTTATGTAAAAAAAAGTGTTACTATAATAATTAAAATTAATATATGTAACATTTTAAATAAATGTTACTAGAAAAATGTTACCATGGATAGAAAATGGTGTAGTGTATGGAGGTACCTGAAGAAGCCTAGATTGAGTCCAGGTTAACCGTATAGAAGATTTTTTGAGAAATAAAAAGGGTGTATTTGTCAAAATATATTTTTGAGAAAAATAAATTGTGAAATTAGGACTCACCAATATCCAGCAAATGCACTTTTGTAAAAATATACTTTCTTCTTTCTCTCCAATGGGCATAGTGATGGGACAAATCGGAAACTAACACATAATTAGTTTACTCTGAGTTGTAAATTATTGATCCTACCTTATCCTATGTAAGAATAGGGTGTGTGTAGGATTTAGGTTTTATGAGGTAACATTTTAACTTCATTTTCTTGACGTATTCATACTATTTTAGATTCCAAAAATGTTACTCTTAAGTTTTTAAAATTTATGCATGTAAACTACTTCTAATTTAGGTTTGAAAGTGATAGTTGTCGAGATGTTTTTGTATTAGGCCTTTGAGATTGTTGGACCATTTAGTTGGATTAATCTAATGTGACAACTTAGTTATCTTATTAGAGAGTTTTAAATTTGCAAAAGTGGTCTAATTACAGTAAATTACATTAATTAAGAGACAATATCCTCTTAAAAGGTTTAAGCACTTTGCAAAATATGTTCCTCTTCACCTTCATATCACACCAAATACTATGACAAAACTGCACAATTAATTATGGTCGTTGATCCTATATAACAACAAACATCAAACAGTCTTTACATATAATGTTGGTAGAAAAATGCATCTAACATTTTTAATAAAATTATCAGTTCAATCTGATTCACGTTAACAACTATACCATAAATAAATTTTACACCATATATATGTTGAATATGTCCGGTAGTGGCAATTTAATGACACAACATTTGTTTCATAAATCTAAAAGAACTCAAAGATATAACTTCTCACCTAGTTTTAATTGATAAGAAGTTAATACATAGTTCATTATTTGTTGATTTCAAACCATTCATAATCAAATTATAGCTATGCATTTTTAATGGCATAAACTCAAATTTAACATGATTAAAAGGTATATCTCACACATATAAAATCCCATGTTATCATTATCAAAATGAAATCATTAATTAAGATAACGTTTTACATGGTACATAAAAGAGAAATTAGTAAAAAAAATAAGGTTAAATATGTGTTTTGTCTCTATACTTTCACGTAAACTTGACTTTCGTTTTTATTCCGAACTTTAGACCTATAAGTATTTGCAGTAAGAAAATTATTATTAAAATGTGTCATTGTCAGGTTTTTTAAGTGGCAAACAGATATCCAGTGTGGATGTTATAATATTATAATACAGTCTACCCTAAAAAATTATTACGTAACTAAAAAACTTTGGTAACCCTACAAGAAAATCATTAAATAAAAAGCAATTTAGAGAGAAAATACAATTAGTCACTATATTGAATAAATTAAATACTAAAAAAATTATTGGTATGGTAGTTTTTATTATTAATAAAATTTATAAAATAGTTTCTAAATTGGTATCTAATTAGCTACCAGAGTTTTAGATACCAATTAATTTAGATTCTAAAGTGGGTAGATAAAACCTAGGTAACTAATTAGATACCAATTTAAAAACTAATTTATAAATTTTATTAATAATAAAAAATAATTTAAATACCAATATTTTTTTTATCTCTAAAATAATATATAATTTAGTTGACTAATTATATATTATCTCAAAAAGTTGTCTTTTATTTACAGATTTTTTTTAACATAATGATTCATTTCACTGTATTTAAAGTTTAGATTAGGGACAAAAACTAATTTTCCTAACAATAAAATATATATTTTTTTAAAAAGTGTAGTTTAAGGTTTAGTTGGTTTTCATAATTTCTGCAACAGTTAAACGTTTAGATTAAATTTTGAGCACCTTTGAAGATAATAACTCCAAGCTCACCAGCCATTTTTCCAAACATATGTTTATAGGACATTTGTTTAGTTTTAGAAAATCCATGAATGGTTTGCAGTAAATCACGTAAGGAAAGGTAACAGGTGGGGAGAGGAAGCTAAGAAAAATCCAAATGGGAAAGCTTAGGTGAGGGAGACAGAGAAAGTGGTTTTGATGAGGTAGGGAGGTGAGACAAGAAATGATACAAAGTTCATGATGCATGTCTACTAAAGGGAGACCCTCCTCTCAATCACTACAGATTCTACAGTGAAATCCCATATGCTTTTTCATTGCTTTTCCATGTTGGGGCTCATATGGATCCTAATCACCCAAATCACTTTCTCTCACTCCCATCATCCATGCACATGCAATTGGTAGAAGGTGGGGGAAGTGGAGTCATGTCTTTGGAAAGTCAAGAAAAAAAAAATGGATTAGGTTTTGAGAGAGTGTGTGCATGCTGTGGTTGGAATTGGATGGATTTCATTCATTTTCTTCTTCTACTTATGATCAATGCATCATATCATACCATTTCAATACCCTCTTTCTTTCCAATCTATATTATAAGACTCTCATTATTGCACCCGTTTTACCCATAATCATACCATTAATTTGCTTTCCGCATTTTAATTTTGTTTTATGACTTTTCTTCATAAAGCTACCCTTTTCACCTATTAAATAACTACAAACTACTCAACTTTACACACTCAACTCTTACTTATTCATCAAATCAATTCAATAAAATAAGACAAAGGAAGTGCGTAGTGCGACTCAATGGAACTACTATATTTTTTGTTAACACAAAGTATCATTTCACTGATACAATTTTCAATCTATATTGAAACCACACTTTAGGCTTTATATGGCAGTCCATGATTGTTTAGCAAATGCTAGAAGCAATAAACTACCATCACTTCAAAAAATAACGAATATTGATTTATTCATGAAGAGAAGAAAAAGTGGAATGAGGGGTGTTATACTATAGGTGTTTATATTTTTGACAAGGCTTCATATTACAACTTAAAAAATAAATATTTTTTTATATTATAATATAATATAAAATACAGTATTACACTGTCGGATATTAAAAAATTTTTAACTTCTTTACAATAAATAAAGGTCTTATATTCCCTATCTCTACCTAATCCACAATAAATGGTTAAGGGTATAGTATAACAAAACACATTGTTTCATTTGACAAAAAAATAGCTCTGAAAAAAAACGGTAAGGATTTTAAGGCGAAGTAGCTTACCTGTTATAATTGAAAGTTTATTGAATGTCATAGTTTTTACTAACATTACGTATATGTAGTGAATGTTGCCAATTGTTTTATGGGTAATTCATACAACTTTTATTAATAAGATTTGGCTTGACAAAACATTATTCTCAAGGATGGTATAATCACTACAAGAAAATCATGAAATAGAAACCAATTTTTAGAAAAAAATAATAATAATTAGTTATTATAATGACTAAATTAGAGATTATTTTAAAGACTAAAAAAATTTGATTTCTAAATTAGTTTTTATTATTGTTAAATAGTTTCTAAATTAGTATCTAATTAGCTACCAATGTTTTAACTACCAATTATTTAGATTCTAAATTTGGTAGCAAAAACTTGGTTACTAATTAGATATCAATTTAGAAACCATTTAACAATAATAGAAACTAACTTAGAAATCAAATTTGTTTTTAGTCTCTAAAATAGTCTTTTATTTAGTCAATATAGCAACTAATTATTTTTTGTTTTTAAAAATTGGTTTTTATTTCATGATTTTTTTTAGTGAATGTAAGCTTAGTGTTTAGTATAATAATAAATTAAGTTAGTGACGTGGATAGTCTTTATATAATAATGAATAAAGTAGTTAACTTAATTTTAGATTTTTTTTCATTTTTTTTTTCATAAAATGATATTAATTATATTTTATGTTTGATGGTAGGGAAGGGTAAGCTGGACAATATAAGTGTATGAGTTATTGGAGGCATACACTAAGTTTTAATATCCTTGTAAGATTAAGGTTGAACCATCAGCTCTTGTTATAGTTTGGAGGGTTCTGAAGGACAAAATTTTGTCTAAATCGAATTTGGCAAGAAGAGGGATCAGAATGGATAACTACATTTGTTGTCTGAGTGGGAAAGAAGAGGAAATCACGTCTCACCTCTTTTGCACGTGCAGAGTTGCATGACTAGTATGGTCTAAGTGCTATAAGTGGATGAGAGTAATTTCAACGAATCATTGGAAGTCAAAAATGCATTTTCTAAATTTTAAGATCAATGGACGAATAAAAGTGTTAATCAGATTTAATTGAATGTGGATTGCTTAGACTTTACATACTGTTATAAAATAATATCAGAAATTATAATGGAACAATAGATGATGGAAGTTTAAGTTATTTGCAATCTCATGTAAATTACTTATTTAGTTCTATTTATTTTATTCTTATTTCAAATATTGGTTATTTCTCTAGGAATATGATACTCTTATTTATCCTTTTTCAAGCTACAGTGATACATTGATATGATTGACAATTAAAAAGATTATTTACACCAAAGTCATTCTTAATCATGCACTAATTGGTTATTCATATTTGGTTCACAAAATCATGTGGATAAACAAACTGGTTTCGAAGCTCAAATAATAACATGTAGAGAATTTATTAAATAGAAAATGTTACTTTAATAACTGTATAATAAAAAATACCAGTTTATAATTACAAAATTGTTTCATCTTTTAAGTGGAATCCATATTTCAGTAAAAAAAGTATTTATTATTCCAGTTATAATATGATGGAGGATTGTGAATGTATCAGTTCTCTTGTTGAATAACAGAAATTACTAGTTTTTATGGTGATGCAGTCATCATTCGAATCCAATTGTACAATAGCAACCACTCTTTTCTTTTTGCAATGGCGACTTCATTCAAGGCAGCATATACAATAACTGTAATTACATCTTCATGGTGAGTCTTTGTAGCAACACATTAAGAGAGAAGATGAATGGATGAGTTAGGGTTAAAGCACATCGCAAAGAGAAGGAAGATAGATGAAAGATGACAGTAAGAGAGAAGCACATTTTTGGGATTAGGTTTCAGACAACTCCCCAAACTTATGGACTAAGACTGTGTTTGGTAAGGTTGATAAGTCACATTCTAGGTTATTTCACTAGCTTGTAAACTAGTTTCATCAACACTAAAATGTTTGGTAAGTACATCAAACTAACTTATTTTATGAGCTTTTATAAGTCTTATAAGTCACTTCAGCTATATTGTAGCTGGTTATTTAGTTCATCTTTTATATTTTAATACATTTTTTATTATCCTTAAATTCTTTTATCTATTATTACATATCTCAATTCTATTAAGATAATTAATTATTGCATTATTTTTAAATATTTCTTGGATTATTTTTTAGTTTTCGTGCAGTTCAAATTAAAAACAAATATAGCATTACAAATTAAAGTAATAAATATTTTCATTACATCACAATGTGTGAAAATTACACACAATAAAATTGTAACAAAAATAATGTAACAATAATTTAAATTAAAAAAAAAAACTTGAATTTATTAATACTCGTTATATCATCTCACTTTTTAAATAAAATAACTTCACCAAATAAAAAAAAGCATATAAAAAATTTAAAAAATAAATAAAAATATTAAAAACTTAATAAGAATTTGATTATTTTAATAAATATATGAAATTATAATTGTATAATAATATTTTTTGTTTAGAAACACAAATTTCATTTATACAATAAAATAAAATGTATGTAATTATATTATTTTATTTCATTTTACATTAATAAATTAATATATTAAACGTTTCTAATTTAATAAATTATTTTATGAACTTGGAACTTATATATATTAACAGTTAACTTATAGGTCTGAAACTAGCTTATTATTTGCTAGCTAGTTTTGGCAAAGAGACTTTATAAATATGTTAAATCAAAGGGGGTATGGGTTTCATGAATGAGGCTTAATTATAATTTTTTTTTTTTTTAAATGGATTTCTTATAAGCAGGTCCACAAAACTAATCCACCCCTGTTTGGAGGTAATTTTATCAATTAAAAATGCAATTTGATTAGAAAATATTCATTCATTTGAAAAAAAAAATCTTTTAACATCCTTAAAAGATGAATTCATCATGTTGAACTCTAGACATATATTTCTGACCCATAACATTATAAAACTATAATAAGAACAACACATTATTTAACTTGTGAAAATTGGAAGAAATCTTGGAGGGATTTCGGCTACCTAAATGGAAAAAGTACTTTAGGGCCAAAAAAATGAAAAGTAATGATTTTATTTTGTTAAAAAAAATGTTTTAGGACATCCATGATGTTGTCCTTGGCTTTAGTAAACGAAAGTTAATGTAGAGGGAAAGTTTGTCAAGGAAGAATATGAATTTTGCAACATTGTTTTAAAGTTTCTTTTGATATGATAATGTATAGTGGTGGCCACCTTACTGTCATATGGACATGATTTGGACCTACCTGTCTGCAAGATGCCTCTACACCCTTCCCCATTGCTTTGCCCCACTCACCATATCAAATAATTCATTTTTTCCACACTTTTTTTTATCACTTCTCTCATTTTCAAATTCTCACTTCCTACTTCTTTCCAATGTTCATGACAAATTACCATTTAAAGCAAAATTCACAAACAGAAAATTTTATCCTATCAATCCAATATTTCATGTGGTTAAAAATAGAACAATGCTGTGTTTATTATGCGTCAGAAAACACATTCACGTTCGGACACATTTTTCTAATATTGTGTCCGCAAACATACATATTGTACACTTACACACATACAACACGCATACACATCTATCAATAAAATGTTCAATTCAAAATATATTTAAAAATATATTTTTTAGATTTCTGACAATTTTATGTACATTTTCAACATAATTAAAAAAAAATATATATATTAACTTTATAAAAAACATTAATTTTTAAAAACTTAAATTTATTGTGTAAATTTTTATTATATTATAAAAATAAGGAACAAATTTTTTTGAACCGATCATGATAAACATTTTTCTACCAAAAAAACAAACTCAGACATACTTATTTTCATAAAATTAATTGTCAATTAATATAATTCATAGTTATATAATATATAGATTCGTGTTGATGTGTCTTACATTTTAAAGATTACATTTCAACTAATATATATTATGTTAAACTATTAACTACACTACTATTAAACGGATGAATTGGTCAAATTATCTGAGATTTTAATATAATTCCATTATTTCCCTTTTCTCGTTTTTGCCATGCCTTTGTTGAAATTCAAATCTAAGCCTGTAACATCTGGTGAATGAGATCGTTCGTCGTTATCATGCTTTGCAAGAGAAAACAGTAACACTTTCCCCTTTCTCCGCTTTCTTTGCAGACACATGGTCTACAAGATGTTCATTGATATTGACTTTCTTCAAAACTTTTGTCTGTTATATTATAATGCAATGAAAAATCATACATGTACATCCTAATTTTTGGACGCAGGAGTGAAAAGAAAGATAAAGATACAAAGAAAGAGTGAAAAATACGGTATATAATATCAAATGATAAAGCTAAAGAAATAAAACAAAAAGGTCAGAGAGATTAAAAGAAACACTGTATATGTATAAAATAACCTTGTATGTAAAGTATACAGTGGTGAGTTGTGTAGTAGTAATTAATGATGGCAATGATGACATAGAGAGAACAATTAAAGGACAAAATATGCTTTCTAAAGTAGTATGCTTTTTGACACTAGTGATTTTTTTAAGCATGAATTGTAATTAATGTTGTACCTAGTTAATGTGATTCTGGAATCTGCCATTTAAAAATCACACACAGAATTAATGTATAACATAGAATTATGCCACTTGTTGGCACGCATATGGTTTGTCTCACACTACAACCATGTCATTTTACTCACTCCATTCAAGAGATTTGGCTTTCCCATGGCAATATTGCATGATTCCAATAAGTATTAGAGTTGTGTTCAGTGTTGTCTTCAAGAACAAAAATAAGATTCTGATATTATCACGAAGGTGAAGGTAGAAATCAAGCACCATAAGAAAGACTAACTGGACAGTTTGATTGCTCAATCATGCTTGTGCCATCTCAACAAATAAAAGTTTAGGTAGCAAATGAATCTAAATACCTTATAATTGACATTCTATGTTATATTTAGACTTGGAAGTTTGAATGCTTTGAATTAACAGGATTAGAAGTTTCACATATAAGTGAGAGAGAAGTTCAGAACACATCCAAGTACCTTATAATTGACACTGCAACTTGGTGAATGGTGATGGAATCACTGTGGCTTCATTCAAGCTACATGGTGTACTATAACTGAGATATAAACCGAATGTTACTAAATATCTTTCTGATTTAACATACACCGAAACCCTTTTATCATGCATACTTGTTAATATCTCCCTTTCATGATTGAAGAGACTGGATTCATGAATGCTAGAAATGTAGGCAAGAAGAAAATTTTGATGATGTAGGTGAAAGTAAGAAACGTGAATGGGGCAATAAATAGGGGCCCAGGTAAAAAAGAGAGACATCTCCCAGAAATACAGAACCTCTGTAAACATTGTTTGGGTGTATTCATTGAACAAAATAAATTGAAATGTATTCTGAAAAAGGTAAGTCTCATTCCCTATATAAAATAAGCCTACATGGAGGGAATCCTAGGATTAAGTATTGTGATATTTGCAGCACAACTTTATTGTCTTCTCAAATCCATGATAATTTTTGGAAGAAACAATAGGGCACAGCAAATTAATTTCCATCCGGGTCCCTTTCCCTTCCTTGTATGACCAACAAAACATTTGCTAGGATCTGACATCCCTCCACCATCTCTGCTTTGCATTTTCTGATTTACTTTAAATATGTAACAACAAATTAAACACTGCACAGATTCACAAGTCTGAAAACACAGAAACTGTCTATCATTTTCTGTATTTAGTTAGTATCCACATTTTCTTACCCATAAAACAAGTTTAAAAATTTGGCAATGCAAAAACTGTTGAAGCATTGAGGACTTTATGACTTAAACTACACTTATATGGATATTTATAGTTTACTTACAAAAACTAATGAAATGTCAGGGAAAATTAAGGACACATTATTAAACAATGTGAGTTTGATTTTCTACTGCTACTGAACCAACTTTTGTTCGGTATATAATATCAATATCATGCAGAGTGAAGGGAGGACTAAACTTTATTTTATCAATGAGAAATGCATTTTCCAATTTAGATTTCGTTTGGGGTAACTTTTTTTTTATTTTCTTTTGGTTTTTCACCAATGCAAAGTAGAAGATTAGAAAATAAAAATTTGATTTTTGAGGATGAGAATTGATGGCGCCCAATGAATTTTGCTCCGTCCCAAACAGAAAACGCTGTGTTGAAGTGTGCCCCACATGCAATGAGACAGGAGTTTTATGCAGCTTTCATTCAGTGATGACTGCCCATTTCTCGTGATGCCTACATCTACATGGCAAAGAATTTCATTCCCATCTCTCTCTCTCTGAGACATAAGAAAACACCTGGTCCGTGAACCCTGCGATAAAAGCATTGAACTCTTCCTCTCTTAGCTCCTTCTCCCATTTCATCACTCACTGTTCACTCAAGATTCAAGACGTTTTCCTCTGCATCGCTGTAGTCACTTTCTCTGTTACCTCTGCAGTTCATGTTTTCTTCTGCTACCAAGTATGGCAATGTTTCATATGCAACCCACGGTTCATAATGCTTCCCCTTTTGTCTCTTTTTATTTATCCTTGTTTTCCATTTACTGAAAGTGAAAGCTTTCTCTCTTTTTTTGCTCAAATCTCAATCGGGTTTTCTCCTAGATGTTGATATGCTTCTGGGGTTATTTACTGCATTTCAGGGCTGGTGAAAGCTTCTAAAGGTTTTTTTTTTTTCCTTGAAGCGGTGCAAGCAGCAGCAGCTCGCTGAGCAAGAGACACAAAGGGGATACTTGGTTCCAAATCGTCACGTTTAAGAAAAGGGAAAGCTCATTGTGAAGGAAAGGTGGACTTTTATGGTGAAAAGAACAAGAGGAAAAAGTTGTTAATGCTGTTTGGTAGAGTTTTGATAACAATTTTGGCTCTTGGAGGAAAACATTGTCTAGTGAAGTGGAAACACTTACACTTCACTTCAGCAGAGAAGGTTGTACAGTGATGGAAGCTCTATGCTTGTTACACATTCTCCTAGCTTGGTGTCTGTCATGTTTTGAGCTTGTTGGTGCTGAGCTTCAGGAGCAAGCTGTATTACAGGCCATCAACCAAGAGCTTAGAGTCCCTGGATGGGGGGATGCCAACAACTCAGATTACTGCAGTTGGCAAGGTGTCAACTGTGGTAACCACTCATTGGTGGAGAGCTTGGATCTGTCTCACCGGAATCTTCGAGGTAATGTAACTTTAATGTCTGAGCTCAAAGCATTGAAGCGGCTTGATCTTTCAAATAATAACTTTGATGGATTGATTCCACGTGCTTTTGGAAATTTATCTGATCTTGAAGTTTTAGATTTGTCTTCAAATAAGTTCCAGGGTTCAATTCCACCTCAGTTGGGTGGTCTCAGAAACCTCAAATCATTGAACCTTTCCAATAATGTGCTTGTGGGAGAAATACCAATGGAACTTCAGGGCTTAGAGAAATTGCAAGATTTTCAAATTTCTAGTAACCATTTGAGTGGTCTTATACCTTCCTGGGTGGGAAATTTAACTAATCTGAGGCTTTTCACTGCTTATGAGAACCGTTTAGATGGCAGGATTCCTGATGATCTAGGCTCAATTTCTGAGCTTCAAATACTTAACTTGCACTCTAACCAGCTTGAAGGTTCAATACCAGCTACCATTTTCGTTCCAGGGAAGCTGGAAGTTCTGGTTCTCACCCAGAATAATTTTAGTGGCGAACTGCCTAAGGAAATTGGGAATTGCAAAGCCCTTTCCAGCGTTCGAATTGGATTCAACCATCTAGTAGGTACAATTCCTAAGACCATTGGAAATCTTACTAGCCTAACCTACTTTGAAGCTGACAATAATAATCTTTCTGGTGAGGTTGTGTCAGAATTTTCTCAGTGTTCTAATCTTACCCTCTTGAATTTGGCTTCAAATGGATTTACTGGAACAATTCCGCAAGACTTCGGACAACTTATGAATCTTCAGGAATTAATTCTTTCTGGAAATAGCCTATTTGGCGATATTCCAATATCAATTCTGAGTTGCAAAAATCTTAACAAGCTTGATATTAGCAACAACAGATTCAATGGGACAATACCAAATGAAATCTGCAATATCACCCGGTTGCAGTACTTGCTGTTGGATCAGAATTTCATAAGAGGAGAGATCCCCCATGAAATTGGTAATTGTGCAAAACTTCTTGAATTACAATTGGGCAGTAATATTTTGACTGGAACTATTCCTCCTGAGATTGGGCGCATTAGGAACTTGCAGATAGCTTTAAATTTGAGCTTCAATCATCTTCATGGACTTCTGCCCCCTGAATTGGGAAAACTGGACAAACTTGTTTCACTGGATGTTTCAAACAATCGGCTATCAGGTAATATCCCACCTGAACTTAAGGGAATGTTGAGTTTGATAGAGGTGAACTTCTCAAATAATCTGCTAGGAGGCTTGGTGCCAACATTTGTACCATTCCAAAAGAGTCCTAGTTCAAGTTTTTTGGGCAACAAAGGGCTTTGTGGAGAGCCTCTGAACCCTTCATGTGGAACCCTTTATGATGATCACAAGGCTTACCATCATCGGGTTTCTTACAGAATCATACTAGCTGTAATTGGTTCTGGTTTGGCTGTTTTTATGTCAGTAACTATAGTTGTCTTGCTGTTTATGATCAGAGAGAGGCAAGAAAAAGTAGCCAAAGATGCTGGAATTGTTGATGATAGCACCAATGACAACCCAACTATAATTGCAGGAACTGTTTTTGTTGATAATCTCAAACAAGCGGTAGACCTTGATGCTGTCGTTAAAGCAACTCTGAAAGACTCAAATAAGCTCAGCGGCGGAACTTTCAGCACAGTTTACAAGGCAATCATGCCTTCTGGGGTGGTCTTATCTGTTAGGAGATTGAAGTCTGTAGACAAGACAATAATCCACCATCAGAACAAAATGATTAGAGAACTTGAAAGACTGAGCAAAGTTTGTCATGATAATCTTGTGCGTCCCATTGGCTATGTCATTTATGAAGATGTTGCTCTTCTCTTGCATCATTATTTTCCCAATGGAACATTGGTTCAGCTTCTTCATGAATCTACCCGGAAACCTGAATATCAACCTGACTGGCCTTCTAGACTGTCCATTGCCATTGGTGTGGCAGAAGGTTTGGCTTTCCTTCATCATGTGGCAATCATCCATCTTGACATTTCTTCAGGCAATGTTCTCTTGGATGCAAATTTCAAGCCGTTAGTTGGGGAGATAGAGATTTCAAAACTTCTGGATCCAACCAAAGGCACTGCAAGTATTAGTGCAGTTGCTGGTTCCTTTGGTTACATACCACCAGGTATGCTACTTTCTGGCATGCAATTCTCCATCTATTCATCCTATTTACTTTTACAGTAAATAGTCTTTGCATTATCATCTCTTTACACATAATCATGTATGGCTAGTTAATTAATTTTACAATATTACATTAAAGATCATGTTAATGATTATATTGGTTGATGAGGTTAATTTTTGTATACAGTCATTACATACAAATTAAACTCTACTTTTGTTGTGTTTAGCATGCTTCATTTTACATTTTTTCTACAATGCAGAATATGCATATACTATGCAAGTAACAGCACCAGGAAATGTTTATAGCTACGGTGTTGTTCTGTTGGAGATCCTCACAACTAGATTACCAGTTGATGAGGATTTTGGTGAAGGTGTAGATTTGGTGAAATGGGTTCACAGTGCTCCAGTGAGAGGGGAAACTCCAGAGCAGATATTGGATGCCAGGCTTAGCACAGTTTCTTTTGGTTGGAGGAAAGAAATGCTTGCTGCTTTGAAGGTTGCCTTGCTGTGCACGGACAACACACCAGCCAAACGACCGAAAATGAAGAATGTAGTAGAAATGCTGCGAGAGATAAAACAAAACTGAGAACAGCAAGCCACTCAAGTATTCTATTCTGTGTTGAAGATTTGATGTATGCAAACTCTCATGGATACAGAGGAACTGATGAGTTATACAACAACATTAAATAGTAGACTTGTATGAGGAGTTACTTCAGGTGGTGAAGCTGGTGTGTGAAAGTAAATTCAGGCATTGATAGAACTTCACCTTTCTAGGTTGTCCAAAGGGTTAGTTGTAAAGGACAGCTAGCTTATCTATTTGAGTTGGACACAGTGGTTAGGTTGGGGGAGGATAAATGCAAGAGACTTTGGAAAAAGATATATCAGTTTCTCTTGCATATAAGCTAGTCCACAGTTTTCATATTCTATTTACTCATTTGGGAGATGTATGCACCTATCAATCAATCTGTTCCCATTGAAACTGAAAAGCTTTAGTTTATTTTTATTGAGATCACAGACTCTACATCTGAATTGTCCACATGCATGATGCATGCAGTACCTCCTACTGGAAGTGTTTTAGCACTTTGACATACACCACAAAACCTTTCATTCGCCAAAATATTGCTGTAAATAATATTTCTCGACATAAGAAACTTACTCGAAAGATAACTAAAGGAAGATAATTTCGTGTCCATTAAATTAACAGCTTTGTAGTTATATACCACATTGCATTATTCTATCAAGGAAACTATGAAACTGCCATATCTGTGGTAATTAACTTATGACATGAAAACTATATTTTGACTAAGTACACAACATCATATATTATATCAATAACATTGTTCTTGTTTAAGGAATGGTAATACCTCAGTTCCAAATTAGTCTCAGCTTCTTTTTACATGGAAATTAGGATGACACAAGTTTAAAAAATAATTTCTGATGTGTTACATAATCTGACCTCATAATATCCGTTTTTTAGTATATGAGTTTCAAAAGTACTTATTACATGATTAATAATCTTAACGTATATGTCCTCTTTCTGCTATGGTCGCTTTCTTCTGTGACATATCTACTTCCTTTGGTTTAGATAATAAACAGGTTTTGGTTTTCATTTGTATATTGAAAGAAGCTTGATTCAAAAAACTAATTTACGACTATATTTGTGTGGCTGTCTCTTAATTTGATTTTAAATAAAATATGTGTGGTTTTATTACCTATAATTAATAAAATATGAAAAATGTATAAATTATTATGATAAAAAAGTAAATTGAAAGAAAAATATTAAAAAAAAATAAGAAATCCATTAAAAGAGTCAATACAATAATAAAAATAAAACACATTAATACTATTTCATGAACTTAAACCAAAAATTTATAATATATTAGGTATTTAATTTGGAAAAAGGGTTTATTGGATATTTAAAGTAAAAGTCTAACACTTCAAATTTATTTAAAGTAAAAATCAACACTTCAAATTTATTTAAAGTAAAAATCAACACTTCAAATTTATTTAAAGTAAAAACTTTAACGGCATGTTTGGTTTCCATTCTTCCTATATCCTACGCATGTCCACCCAGAAGCACGATGGCATTTGATACAAAGTGACATGATTTTTGCATTGCACGTGTGTTGTGTATGCCCAAGCGTGAATATGGAATTCGAGTAAACTTATGTTATATACATTCGGACTTAAATTATGAGTAAAATTAATTACTTTGATACTAATTAAGAATAGTAGTTAAATTTATTTAATATTCTTGTTTTTATATTATAAAAAAATTATTTTCTTAACGTGTCCTAAGATTATATTTTATTAAATATGATGTTTAGATTTTAAAAAAGTAGCATAAATAAGGTTTATAGTATTAAAATTTGTTAATCATTAATTATTGTGACTTTTTTCTCAAATTTGAGTTATGTGATAATATTGATTTTCAGCAATTTTTTTCGTTTACTTCATTTGTCAAACTATAAAATAAAGCAAGAGCTAAACGGAGTGTAATAAACTTTTTGTCAAAACAATTTTTATTTTCACAGCCCTTGGGTAAAAATGTTAAGTTACATTTATACTTAATATTTACTTGTCAATTTGGATTGTTGCACTACTTATATTCTGCTTAATTATGTTTAGTTGTATATCTTTAAATATATTTCAATATTTTACTGTTACAAGTTACAATTATAGTCAACTAAAATTTTCACAAATTTACCTGAAGCCTGATGTTTGAGAACCTTATAAAACCTTATATACCAATCCCGAATATTCCTAATCAGGTACTACTTTTCCTCATCAGTTTTCAAAGAAAAAAATATTTGCTATACTATTAATTCTACCCTGTCCTATTTTTCCTAAAGTAAACATCTATATTTCTGTCACCCAATTTCTTTCCTCCCAAACACAGTCTATAACATCACAACAAATCAAACCAACACTTTAAATTCTAAAGCCAGCAAAAAGAATAGAAATTTAAGTTAATCAGAAATTTTGTTTCCCCACAAAATTTGTACGTGTTGTTTTACCGCTGAAGAGTAGTTAGTATTCTAAAGCTAAAACTTGCTCTCATAGAACCCTCACTCGGATTTGACGAGAGATTCACAAATCACAGAGAATAAGCCATGATGCAAACCAATCAATTAACATTTCCCGCACATGGAAAATTTCAATCAAGTACTATAAGTTCAACACCGCACTTGTAATTTTACAGCAAGGGAACTGCAAGACATTGCCTAAAAGCACCATATGCCACTAGTAATAATTTTTAGCACACTCTGCTAATTGATTCACATTCATACCAAGGTGAATAGACAGAACTTGAATACAAGAATGTGTATTAACCAATCCTTTTTGTTTAAATAACCTTTTATTAAGCAACTAAACATACACATGTTAAAACATAGAGATACTAATTGAACTGCAAGAGTTTTACCTCAAACATGACCATCGTTTATGGAAACATATCCCATGACCAAGGGGAACCAATTAACTCAAAATTCATGAACAAAAAATTATCACTCAGAGCGAGACTTCACAACGAAATTTTGGCGACTTATGGGGTTCATGACAACCGGTGCACCAGCCGTGCGAGGCCATGCCTGCAATTTTTTGTCAGTCTCTTCCTCCCACTCTTTGTTTGTAATAGTGCCAGGGGTACTACCTGAGGAAATCAGTTAGCAGTTACATACTGTAAGAAAACAGCCACAAAGAAAATTGTTTCAGGTGGAAGACACTACTTACCTCCAAATATCTTTTTTTCTGAAACATAATAATCACAAACCCATGCAATTCCAAATGATCCAAGAATAGCAGAAACAATATACTTGCCTGACATGACTGCAGACTACGCTAACAAACAAAAGAATAAAAAAGTCAAAATTCAAAGAGAGAAAGAAAACGGCAATATGAATGGCAGAGACACCATTCCTATCCAATTAAACAAATGGTATGACACAATAAAATTGCAAAAATAAGGTGGAATTTCACACTGAACCACCAAAAAAGCATGAAACCGTGTTGGTTAGAGAGGTAAAGCAACTGCATTCCTAAAATCTTACAAACTAGCGAACATAGCAATGGAAATCCCTTTGACAAAAACTACATGCTGGTTAAACGCTAAACAACCTAACAACTCGAGACTAGTGATATTAGATTACAACCCTCAATAACAAATATAAACAAATACAAAATCTTAGCTTAAGGAGATTATTGTATAGATTAACATAACAAACGAACAACTCAAGACTCAAGGATATTAGATAACAACCCATAATAATAAATATAAATAAATCCAAAATGCTAGCTTCAGGGGATTATTGAATAGATTAACATAACAAACTGAAGAAAACAGAAACCATGAGGAGTCAAATCATATGGAATGATACATCAACCGAAAGTTGTCAGATCAAAACCCCTATATTGCATGTGGAAACATTCTAACACCTATCCAGCATCGAAAAATCTTAATAAGCCTACAGGTTGGGCGATTATGAAAAAAGACATTATGATTTGATGTATTTTACACGATAAAATCCATCACAATAAACCAAACAAGTTTCTTCATTGGAATCACTGAGCATAGAAAGGGAAGCAAAGGTAAGGCATTGTCACAAAAACCAGTTTACAGAAGATTAGGCGAATTTAAGGCGAAATTTTGGAATTGGAATCAAATTTGCACAAAAAAAATGTAAAAAATTGGTAAAACCAAGACATCCCTAATCATAAAATGAATTGGTTGAATCAATTAATAAAAAATTAAAAGTCGGAAAAAAAAAAGTTACATCCGCACCTAATTGGAGTCTATTAAATTTTCAGTTAATCCACCCAGTGAAGAGAATAAAGAAGCGCAAAAATTAAACTGGAAAAAGGACATATGAGATAAAATCATGCGAGGCATGAAATCAAAAAGGCTTAGAGAAGAGGTCTAGGGTTCGTACCTGAAGCTTGAGATCTATTGAGCGAAAGAACGAAATGGAAGAAGAAAACAGGAATGCTTCTCCTTTACTTTCTGCATTCAGTACATATATGGGCTGGGCTACTTTACCCACTCTCGGCCCATTATTCTGTCGCCCAAATTCTATTTTCCACGTCAATTGATATTTATATTATATATACCTTCCAGATTTATTAATTTTATATTTTATATTTTATAAACATTACTTTTCCAGAAAATGTTTTTAGAATTCCATAAAAAATTGAAAATTCAAAAAATACCTTTTGGAAGCTTAAAAAAATTCGAAAACCTCTTTCTGAAAGTTTATACGTCTAATGTGTCCGTTTAACCTTGCATCCACATAACTTCACATTAAAAAAACTTGTTTCAAATCTAAGAAACCAATATTTGGTACAGATCAACTATTGCATATTATTTGGAATAAGACAAATGTGGTATTGATTGAAAACATGAGAATTCATATTAAAAGCTAATTAATTAAATACTACTATTGTAATTTGAATACTTAAAATGTCAATGTTAATAATGTGAAATATGGAGACCTTACTAGATTCTCCTTTCAATAATGCAAAAATCAAGATTTGGATTAAATGGCAAAGAAAGTTTTTGCTCATATATCAATAAGTATCCAATAGAGAGTTTTTATCTTGTGATTAATTATCCTTCTCAAAAGTAGATGAACTCCTGTATCATTTTCACACAAAAATAAAAAAATTAATAAAAAAAATAATTTAAATTGTATGAATGCGAAATATAAAATTATATTAACAAAAACAAATTATGATGTTATTGATTTCTGCTAAATAAATAAGAGTCTTGTCACTTTTTGCAGTTACTTCTTTCTTAAATGTGTGTTCAAACACACAGAAGAGAATACAATTTTTATTTCAACACTCGCATTTTCTATTAAAATTAAGGGTGAGAAAAAAATCCAAATTATAAAATTCAATCTATAATTATTCAAATCCATATTAGTTTTGATTTTGATCCATTTAAATGAATTTATCTCAAATCCAAATCTATATTTTTGGATTTTAAATTCAATCCATTTAATTGGATATGGATTAGATATGGATTGGATACATTTTTGGATTATCCAAATTGTATTTTGGGTTGGATTTTGACTTGGCCCAATTCAGGTTGAGCCAAGAGAATTCAGACTCAGGTTGAGCAAAGTCGACCCAAGTCCACGTCGAGCTGAGTCGTTCGGGCCCAAGTCGAATTGAGTCGGTATGGACCAAAGTCAAGCCAAGTAATTTTGAACCAAAGTCGAGCTGAGTCATTTCGGACCAAAATCGAGCCGAGTCATTTCGGGCCAATGTCGAGCCGAGCAGGCTCGAGAAAAAGTCAAGCCAAGCAAAGCTGGGACGATGTCGAGTCATCCGGGCCCAGGCCAATGTCGAGTCGCCTGGGCTGATATCGAGCCGAGCGAGCCCGGGCTGATGTCAAGACGAGCGGGCCCGAATCGATGTCGAGGCAAGCGGGCCCGGGCCGATGTCGAGTCGAGCGGGCCCAAACTGATGTCGAGCCAAGCGGGCTCAAGCCGATGCCGAGCCAAGCGGGTGTCGAGCCGAGCAGGCCCAAATCGATGTCGAGCCGAGCGGGCCCGGTCGATGTCAAGATGATCGATCCCAGACCAATGTCGAGGCGAGCGGGCTCGGGCCCATGTCGAGTCAGGCAAGCCCGGGCCCATATCGAGCCGAGCTGGCCCGGGCCGATGTCGAGCCGATATCGATTCGGGCGGGCCCGGGATGATGTCGAGTCGTTCGAGCCTGGGCTGATGTCGAGTCGTTCGGGCCCAGGCCGATGTCGAGTCGTTTGGGCCCGAGCCGATGTATAGTCGTTCGGGCCCGTTCCGATATCGAGTCGTCCGGGTCGAAGTTGATGTCGAGTTGTCCGGGCCCGAGCTGATGTCGAGTCGTCCGGGTCGAAGTCGATGTCGAGTTGTCCAGGCCCGAGCTGATGTCAAGTCGTCCAGGCCAAGACCGATGTCAAGCCGTCTGGGTCGGGGTCGATGTAGAGCCGAGTTGGTCTGCGTCCAGGTTGAGTCGGCTTAGGCCCAGTTCGAGCCAAGTTAGTCTCACTCCATATCAAAATGGATTTAATGTAATTGACAAAGTGAAATTAATATAATTAACAAAGTGAATTTAATCTAGATTCAATCCACTTTAAATGGATTTAAAAAAAATCCAAATATATTTGATCTAGTTAAAGTGGATATGAATTTTAAATGCAATCTATTTATTTGGATTTGGATTTAAATTGAATTTTGAAAAATCCAATCCATGCCCACCCCTAATCAAAACCAATATTTGAATACTAAAACTTTTGTAACTTTTCAATGATAAAGAATTATTCCAAGTGCAAGCATGTCACTCCAATCACTCTAATATTCATCAAATTTTATTTTCATTTCAAAAATTATTTTCCTTATTTTCTCTTCATGGTTAGCATTTTGTACCAACCAACATTGAAATTCTCATACGTGTTAAATACAAATTTGATGTTAGATGTAACTCTATGATTAAATATAATGGATGCACAAATTCATACATATTTTTGTAGTCTTGTGCATTGTACACTTGTAGGAAAAACTACATGATTCACATATTCAAATGCAAGATTATTAAAAGTGTTATGCAGGTGCACTTTCAAGCATAGAAAAATTAAAGTTTCTCTTAGTAGGTACATTTAAACGCAAACTAAGTTTTGTGTTTATACCATCCATTTTAATAAGAGACGTTAAAAACATTCATATGATCACTATAACAGAAATTTTTCTTTGTTTTTTAGGTTTCAAAGAATAAATTTCAAATTTTGTGACCCTAGAGAGCGGCTTTTGATAAAATTCTAGCAGTTTCTTAAAAACTTGCTTCAGATATGAAACTTTGAGTATTGAAAGATGTTTTTGTGTCCTTTGATAATTTAATATATACTTATGGTTTCTCTAATTTTTTCTTTTGAACAATAAAGTTTAAGATGTGAAAAAAAATCCTCACCCCATAATAAACCATTATTATTGTTCCAAAGTTCTTCTTTCAATATTATTTCATTGTACCATTTGTTGAAGCATTATCAAAAGTTAATGAAATGATTTTATTCTCAATCCCCCAATCTTCTAAGAATTCATATATTGTATTAGTCAATTTAACCCCAATGTATGAAGTATGGAGATGAAACAAATTAATTTATATTTGATTCAACCTCACATAGTCAATTTGTAAAATTAGGATTACGTCTCACTTATATATTATAATATGATCATATTCCTAATCAATGTAAGATTTTCAACACTGACAATTTTGTATAATTTGTGATTTTTAAGGTAGGGCTTACAAGAATGATATAAATTAGTTCCCTCTATACACAATTCTCATTAGTGCTACCACAATGACAAACAATTCAATCATAGAGACACTATCCTCTTTTGTATATGGATTATTGCACCCCAAGTGCATCATTTTATCCATTCATTTTTTGCCTATAAAAAAATGATAAACAATTAATTTTCTCATTTCAATCTATAATTTGGTTCCCAACCAAAATTAACTAAACTTAATCTTTGCAATTTTATTAACATAACTTTTTTTACTACAATTCTAGATCAAATTGTTACAATATCCTTCCTCGCAATTAACTTTTTTAAAGCACGATATCATGGTGGAAATATTTACTTCAATCATAATCCAACAAAAAAAAAGTTGTTATATATATATTCTATTAAAGTTTTTTTTATAAATATTTGTTTGGAGAAAACTTCTTTATAAATGTTTCTAAAATAGTAAAATAAGACATCTTCCTAAACTAAAACTAATGTATATAACTTTTTTCTAATTCTAAATATGCTTATGAATAAGTTTATCCAATCTAATAATAAGTATTATCATAGTCAAAATAAAATGCAGACTGAAATTATACTTTACATTTTACAAGGACTCCTTGGTATAAAGCCTAAGTCGATCGCATACCAATTAATAAAGAAAGTTATACATAATCAAATATTAAAATTTAACATATGGTCAGAACAACAATACTAATATTTCTTGATATATTTTGGCTTGTGCATCACTGAAATTAAAGTCCTTAAAAATGTTTCCTTTGTGATCCATTATGAATTTTTAACTACCTTGTACTAATATAGTATAACTACGAGATCAACAACCAGCAGCTTTTAGAAAGTTATCATAGGGGCTTGCTACTGGAAGTTTGAAAGGGTGATTTTCATATTCATTTGCAAACACTGGAAGAGGACCAGAAGTTGGTTGGTATAGATCCACACAAACATTATCATCAAAGGGAGGAATGCCCACCTGCATTTTATATAACTTAATTAGATACTCATTTCAAATAATGCAGAGTAGGCCTATTCACTGTTCCAAGCTTTTTAATTTGAAACTATACATTTTTATGCACATCCATACAAAATGTAAATTTGTATTTATTGAACAGATAATGTAAGTATGAACTTTTACAGGGAGGAATTACCTTTTGAAAATCCACTTGGTTAGAGACATCCATATTTTTCATTTCATTATCTTGATTCAACAAAAGAGAGTCCACTAAATTATCTTGCTTTTGTTGGGCACTCATCAATCTAGACATCTTCTGCTTTTCCATCAAAAGTACCTCACACTTATCAGCCATATCATTGTATGGCATGTTATATGCATTACATACAGAAATCCTCCCTGCTGGATTAGGTGTCTCAAAAGCCTACATTCAAAGTGTAATGTCAATTTTTATGTGTAATTGATAGAACTTGTTCCTGCTAGGGAGATTGACCTAGAGAACTATTGAAGGTTTCGTCTCCTATCTTCCTAGCAGGAACAAAACTTAAAACACAATCCAAAGAACACAAAAATGTACAACAATATAGAAGGGACACATACTAGGTCTAAAAGTTGATTAGCACTTAGAAGACTAGGGGGCTCTGGGGATAAATCACGACTATGTTTAGTTTGATTTTCAAATGGTTCAAAAATGAGGTCGTCATCAGCATTTGAAGCCATTGAAGCATCCTATAAGTTTTGAAATTAGTTGTTAATCATAATCAGGAAGGCACATAAGTTTATTAACTAAAAAAAAGCCAATTTAAGTCACCATTGTAGCCATATTCATTTTCAATTGAGATCCAAGTTCACACATGGCATCTGGTGCAAATTCTTCCAACAGTTGTTCCTTAATTGAAGATAATTCAGCCTGCAAAAATGATAAAAGGGTCAAGATAGATGTCTAGAAATACAACTATTTTTATCTATTGACAATCCTGAACACACAAGTAAAAATTTTACTTTTGCAAAATTCTCTAAGCACTTAATGATTTCAGAAGCAAAGATTTCCCGTGTTTCGTTAATATAACCCAATAACTCTGAAAGCGTTTGTGTGGCTCTATCATCATCTTCTTTAGATCCATACATGATGTTTAGATTGTCAGGTGCAAAGTTGACAACTTGCAACTTATTATAATCTTCAATTAATTCAAGGTACGGATCAACCTGAATCCAGACGATGAAAACATAAAAGGTTATATCATTATATGATGAAAACATTTACAAATTACAAAGCATAAGATGCAGGAAACCTTTATATGGACACTACCTTTCTCTCCAAAAGTACTTTTCTAGCACTTTGGACAAGACGGTCAATGTTGTATTCTTTTGAAGAAAACACAATCATTGAAGTAGCAAGAGTAAAGAGTGATCTTCGACGAGATGGTGGTAGTGTCCCTACAATATAAAGTAGGAATTAAGAGCTAAGGACTAATATTCCAACAACAAAAGTTTTTTCTTTCCTGTTCTCATTTTGCACCCATTCCCAATGGAAATGTGTTTGTTCTCTTATAAAATGGTTGTTTAAAATGATCATATGCTACTTTATTTTGGAATTCTCCTCACCAAACTACAATTTCCAAGGCTTTTTATAGTGTACAAATTGGTGGCTAATGTCCATTAGAAGCACAAAACCACTTAATTAATATTATGCAGAAAAAATACTACTAAGGTCTTTTGAACTACTAAATGATAAGTGAGTATAATATATAGTCTGAGTAATAGAAAAGAAGAATGATTTTATTTTCCAATATCAAAATAGGATTTGTTTGATATGCAATGTCCACTAATACTATTAAAGGACGCATGAAAAACTCAATCATGTCACATTTGCGTCAGATTGGATTCTCTACCAAATTTAATTATAATCCATAACTCACCTTCTTTTAGAGAAATATTCCATAAAGAAAAAGCAAGTTGAAAACTTCGAACTAGTACCTCGTGAAAAGAATTCTGCAAAATGCAAAGTAGTTTTGGAAAATTATTTTAAAGGAAAAGAAAGTCCCATTCCTTAAAAGGAAAGAAAGAAAATATTATAAACAACCTTGAGCATTCCTTCACTTTTACATTAGGATCTTAAGGCAATGCTAACATACATATTAGATCTTTGGGTGAATATTACGACTTTAGATTACACGATGGACCTTAACATTCCATAATACATTGACAAGTATAATATGAAAAATAAACATCACATTACTGTTGTTGTGGACGTATAAATATTTATAAACAATAGATGAATAAAGTATAGTACAACATAAAACTAATTCATGATATTACATCAAAGATGTAGGTCACAATAGGAACTTAGATTAACACAATAACTAACCCTTGGAACATTTATAACCCAAGAGTAAAAGAAAATAGTACAACCAATATAACAGTTACAACTAACCTAGTTCCATTAACTCATAAACTACTTGTCTATTCCAAATTCTTCTTTCATAGATATATTTCTATCCATTTTTCCTCTTTTTTAATGTGTTTTAAGGATCGAAACATTCAAAAACTTCAATATCAATCACAAATAATAATGTAATAATTCTGTAAAAATACATATTTTCATGAATAAAGGAGAAAAAAAGCACTAAACATCATACAAAGAGGATCCCTTAAAAAAGTAAATTATTTTACGATTATATACCATTAAAGAATATAATCATGAATCTAGTTATCACCTTTTCTCTTGAAACAAGCAAGATCAAAGTGTATGAATGAGCAATTGCTTCATAATTTGCAGGCATGTTTCCAGGAGATATAGATTGTACCCAAATAGATGATAATAATCGACTTATCTTAAGCCTATTCAGCCTAAGAGCAGGAAACACCTAGATAGAAGTGAAAAATTGATCAATATTGTTAACCATGATAACATCAAGATAATGTAAGAAAAACACATAATGGTTAGAGTGGGTGTTTATATGCACCCATATAAGAATATTGGAAAAGTGAGGATTAGATGTTTCCAATTAGTTGAATTAGACTAAAATCAAAATCATTAGTCAAAACTAATCAATGTGAGACTCACCGAGTTTTTATCATCATGTTTTGCAGCAATTTCATCCACTTCCAATAGTAGGGGAGGATTATTCACGCTAGACACCCGATTATGCATTGACTTTAACTTGTTAACGATCCCACCATTGCTATTAGTTGATTCAATCTCTCCAGGAATATTTTCTTTAAATTGAATTAATTTTTCACTTGACGAACGTTTCTCCAGTCTTAACTTCTCAAATAAGACAGCTGAAGAAGAGAAAACAGAGAGTGTTCGAGAGAGAGTTCGTGGAACACTCGATGGCTTACGATCAGAAATAGACAAGCTTGGATGAGGAAATACAGTGGTTGGAACAAGAATGACAGAAAATATACGGTGAGCTACTGCTCGTGTTTCATGATCTGGATGGACCATAACCAGGAGCAAGTGATGAAACAAGGTCTCAGGGAATGCCTGGGATGGAAATCATGGTTTTATTATCAAATTTATCCATAAAAATCAAAGCAATGAATCACAGAAGAAAGAACAACACCACAAATATCCACTACTTACCTTATTCTGATATGATACATTTGGTAAGGAGGCTACAATTTGAGCAGTTCGATTTACAGCATGGACTGTGGTTCTAGAGTTTGATGTCATAGTTGAGATGTTCTCTAACATCACAGCCATAACATCAAGAATTGGGTCTGCTTCTCCAACCTATTTATGAGTAGAAGAAGGTTATATATCTTCCTTTACCTTTATGATAAGTGTAATACTGTGTGACAACTAGATATATTACAACTTCACCAAATTTTAGTGACAACAAAAAACCAGCATATTAATCATTCATTCAAACCACTTTTGGTTCACTTATTCTGTAAAGCTTAAGTATAAACTTGAATGAAAACTGTGGAAAAATTGGTGTACCTTATTTGACAACTTTACAAGGCACTTATCCACAACTCTTCTGAATTTCTTATTCCAGGCTATTTCATCAGGGGCCAACTTTGACTCATCTAGAGAGCAATGTATGCACTTTCGCAAATGTCTCATCATATCACTCACTGCACCAATTATTGATATAGAAGGTTGGACCTTTGCATATTGGGAAAGTGAAGTGGTGACCTCGACAATGTCAAGTTGCATATGTGGTTCTTTAAGGACAGCTTTATGATCCAAATGCTTAATCAACATTGATAGCAAAACATGTGTGTTTTTCTCTGCAACAAGATGAAGAAAAAATGAAAGAGAAAACAAAAAGGGTAGTAACAATTAACAAAGTATTATATGATACAGAGAAGTGTATTATGAAATAAGTAACCTGAATCATCCATCAAAAATAATATATCCTTTAAAACAGAAATGGCAAGGCCATCATCGATCGACCATAAGTTTCCACTATCGAAGTAGCGAAATATAGATTCCATTACACGACGTATAGTGGTTCCCTCTCTGGTTAAGTTGGCCATATTATGCAGACAAACCCCAGACCAAAAAGATGGATTCTTGTCATCTTCCCTGTGTGAATTATGAATGTTAAGGCAATGAGATAAGTAGAAGATAACATACATTTATTTCAAAAATTTACTATTCGAAAAAATAATTACATTGCTACAATCATTTCGCCTTTTTCGTTAACAACTTTTCTCCATGGAGGATTTCTCGTTTTCACATCAAGCAAAGGCGAGCTTTGATCCTCATTGCTCATCCCATCTTGGACCCACATATTCTCCACACTTTCTTCCTCGTGACTAACATTTGCTAAGTTGTTCTTCGGAACTTCATAATTTTCCAAGACAACACAAACGATCTACATTGAAAAAAAAAATTATCTTACAAAGATTTACATAGTGTGATTTTGCATAAGATGACTACACTTACATGCATTAATTGATAATGTTTACAAAATTATCTGCATACATCCAAAAGAATCATTTTCATTTTCAATTCTTGGACAGAAGAAGTATAGTGACTAAAGTTTGCTCGTGTATCCGCAAAAGACATCACTATAACCAAAATATTACAAAACTAAGTATTCAAAAGATTGAAAAGTAAAAAATTTACTTACATTATCAAATTCAACTGACATGTGAGAATTTTCACCCATAAATCGAACCTATAAAGCAAAATAGTCATTTAGTTAAAAAGAATATGTATATAAATTATACTAAAATTGAAGAAAGGAGACAAAATTACTGAAAAAAAGGAGATACTGAAGAAAATCAATAATCAATTCCCTTCCACCATCTTCACACAAAGTCTAAGAAGCATGTAGGCTCAAAAAAGTGAACCGCAAAAGAACCATATACTTATCACAGTAAATTCAAGTCATAATATGTGACTTAGGTTATATAGGAACTTTTAATGATAATGAAAAATGTAAAAAAAAAAAAAAAAACTACTGTGAATCTACTACTCCGGTTCACAAACATGTCAAATGACCATAAACATTATTTTAAAAAATGAAAAAAACTTTTTAGATCTACATTAGGAATTAACTTAGAACTAAGGTAAAGTTAAAGCAACTATTGAATCATTGAAGTTAAAATAGACAGATAACATGAACTTAGTTGGAATGTGCAATAGTTATAAAGCAAAATTGCAACTGCCCCATTATAAAAAGGTGGATGAAAATGCTAGAGAAAGAAAAACACTAAATGAAAAAGATAACAAGAGCAATGTTGGTGCTCCTAAAGATACTAAGATAGTTTAACTTTTGAAAAGACAACATTGATATTTTAATGATAAAAAATTAAATTAAGACATTTAATTAAATTACTCGGTAAAAGAGTTAATAATAAAAACAATGGTTGGATAGTTATATAGAATATTAGGGTTCTTAACATGTGGGATGGTGGGATTTATTAAACAAATACCATTGCTGAAAGTGCTTTCAAACCAGTTGAACGACTCATCCTGGCCCTTTCATCATCTCCTGTTTCTTGGGCTAATTGACAAAGTTTCGGGATAACAGCTTCTAAGTTGAATAGGTAACTTCCATCACTCTGCAAAATTCATATTTTCTAGTCAAAAGTCTGAAGGTTATCAAGAAATAAAAATTGAATTATAATTTTAAATTATTGAAACTTAATGAAGATTTGTAATTGTAGAAGAAACAATAAAAACCAACCTGATTATTTACAAAATCAAACAAAATTTGACATCCTATAATTCTCATTTCATCTTGACGCGATTGATCTAGTAGCGTGTGAATAATACTTAGCAAGCTATTTGCAAACAATGGCCTGCCAACAACAACAAAAAGTTCACAACCTGTTTTAAAATCTCATAACTTCAAAAGGTTAAGCAAAGATTACCAAAAGTAAGAAGAAAACAGAACTCTCTTAGAAATTAGTTCAAAATTTCTCAATAGACACTTTGGAATTCTAAGAACAACTTGTTAAAGATAAAGTGTTGTCATCAATTCAAAAGATTACTATGAATTGATTCCAAGTACCAAAAACTTCTAATACATTCTAACAGACATGTATAAATCCATCTAGCGTGAAGAAAATATAAATATGGACTCACATTTGCTCTTTACAAGAAAATAAAAACTTCTTGTAAATGCACATGACTATTTTGGCTGAACGGATATTCTCGTTTCTTAACTCCCTGTAACACCTCTGCTCAAGGGCTTGCATAATCTGATCAATCATATAACTTCAGTGAACATATAGAAGAATCAATGTATGCAAGATATATGATAAAAGTACATTTAAACTTGTATGAACATTTTGTTTAAAGGTTGCATACCTTTGGGATGCGTAAAGGATTTCTGGCAGCATAATCACATAGTTTTCCTATTTGCCTATCATTTGCTCCGTCCTCCTATCAACTCATAAATGAAACAAAAGTAAAATCAATATCGTAAGTGTATTTTGTGAGACAAATACAAACAAAAGGAATGAATAAGTCGATTAAACTAAGGCCATTAATTAACATGTAATCATGATCTTTTAGTTTATACACCAAGTTTCATTATTTTACATATTTAATTGCTTAAATATGAATGTTTACTTACCTTCAACCTCACTAGCCTACTTAACTACCTTAATTGAGCATTAAACTAAGTTTGTATTTATTTGCATGTTCAATATGTGCTCTAGTGGGATTTTCACAGCAACAACAAGAAAAAGTGTATGAACAACTATTTGTTGTTTCTGTCGAGACACGTATCTAAACATGCAATAGAAAATATGTATGGATTGGACAAGGAACTAGTCTTGCAATGACAATATGTAATGAATAGATAGACATGGAACCAAAGAGAAAAGGGTGAATTAAGTGGGAAAAAAAATAGAAATAACAAACCTGATTACGAGGGAAAATATCAGCAATGAGCTTCTTATACCTCTTAACAGGTTGTCTTGACCTTGCCCTTAGAGAAGGGCAGAAGAAACAAAGATTGCCACAAACAGGCAAAACTTGGCGGGAAATAACACCAGAGACCTTTTTACTCATTTTTTCAATACCAAACAAAAAAACCAATTAAATAATGAAAAAAGTTACAAACTTTAACAAGTTCGGTTTAGAATTTTGCCTTCTTTCCCTTCCACAAAAAATCAGATTCTGAACGTGAATAAGGGAAAGAAAGGCTAAAATCTGAAAAGGGTATCCCTTAAATTCAACAGCAAGCCTACATATGTAGTAAATTTTGAAGGTGATGGATCAACGTGGACCTGAAAAGGAAAAATTAATGTAACATCAGAATTTGATGAGAAAAAGGTGAGAAAACATTGGAGGTAAATAACGTAAAAATTAAGGAGGGAAAGGTACGAGAATGTGAAAGAGGAGGAGGAGGGTGGAGAATCCCTTGAAACATGGAAAAATGTTGAAGTGTTTATGTTGGATATGTATGTATGTATGATCTATGAGGAGAGAATGTGATGTTAAAAAATTATGTTAATGGTGGTGTGGGAGGAAACATGGATTGCAATGAGGAGGAAAGGAAAATTGCAGGTTGATGTAACGGTTTGTGAGGGACCCATTTCCCTCCTCTTCCTCTTCCTATACAATCTTCTATTTATCCCATTTATTCATTCATTTGCAAATTCCCTCCCTTCACAAATACTGGCCTTTCCTTCTATTTAAACAAACAAATGTCTAATCATTTTCGATTCTCTTTTTATCTTCATTTTTTTTTCAATACATGTCATCATTTCACTGTTACTTTATTTGTCTATAATTATTAAACTGTGAATAAATCTTTCACTTTCCAATAATTTATAATTAAGTAACAGATAGGAGAAAGTCCACTAATAATTTGACCTACTATTTTTGTAATATATATTTTAAAGCATATTTAATCGTTTCAATATTTTCTAAATCTTGGTTAATTTATGTTTATACTGGGATAAATTGAGTATTCCTATTTTTACATTCAATTAAAATCAATAATAAAACTTAATTAATAATTATTCGTCATATAAACTATAATTTTGTTTCAAACAAACACAATACAAAAGTTATAATATTTTAAATTATAGTATTTTTATTTTGCTAAACTAATTTTAATATTTATATATAATATTAAAAAATTAGGTGGATGAGGAGGAGTATAGACTGAAATTAACCACCCTAAATTGATGGTAGACTGAAAGCCAGGTTATGCAAATCCAACCCGTTTTACCATCCTAGATAATATAACAAAATTATAAATTATTTATTTCTAAATTAATTATTATTTAAAAACTTTTTAATTAATATTTTTATTTCTTGTCAAATACTAATTGATTATATTTTTAATTTATCTTAAATTTTACTTTTTCACCTTATTTTTTTAATTTATCTTAAATTTTACTTATACTTTCTAATTTCTAAAATAAAATTATTATATTTTAAAAAATCTCAAATACTCATTTTTATGTTAACATTTATTAACTATTTTGAAAACTTAATTAAGTCTTGTGCGTGGTTTAACAAAGTTTGGCTAAAGTAGCTAAAAAAATTTGCTTCCATGTTTTGACTATTTAGACATAGAAGGTTTGGATTTTAAATTTAGGAAAAAAAGAGATACATATATAATTAATTAAAAATTTATGACATGTTAACTTCTCTTTTTTTAATTTTTAATTTTTAATTGAAATCTTAACCGTAATAAAACATTTGCTTCAAATTAAAAAGAAAAAAAAAATCAAACACTTCTCCAGAGCATATATTAAATAATTTTATCTTAGTATCCCATTTAATAAAGTGACATAGTATATATATATATGTATATATATATATATTAGTCTTATATATTACTTTCGTGATGACACATATTGCTTAAGATAAAATTTAAAAAATTATAAATATAGTATTCTTTTATTTAGAATTTTCAAATAAATTTATAAAGATAAGAAGTTGTGTGTATAAAAATATGGAAGAGGTGAAGATGGTAGAGCAACTTCTCTTATTGTCCTTTATATGCCTAATTGAATTTTTGTACGATCATTCTTGATTTAATCTACCTATGTGAAATCTTTTTATTGCAAAAAGGTTGTTAAATCTTGAAAAGGTACCACACTATAGGGGAAATAAGTTATTGTGATTATTCCACATAACAACTACACATCCTGCAACTGCTAAAGTACATCCTAAATCGTACATGCACATCCAAGCAGAAAGTTAAAAAGGGAAGTTTCGTTTCTCACACCTCATATATGTATAAATAAAAGATTAATTTACTCTTATTTCTATTATCAAGAACAAGCATGAAATACCAATTTGAACTATAGTTTAATTTGATTATTTTATTATTAAGAAAATGATAACATTGCAATAGTTTTAAAAGTCAAAAAACTAAAGTAAACTTTTTATAATAATTTAATCTATTGTCTAATATATTCATACACTGAAATGAACTCTCGTTTGCAATAATAGACCTTAACACCCTCAACATAAAAACATATTTTTCACACTTTAATAAATTAATATTTATTTATTTTTATTTATTTTTAATTTAAAATATTATTATTAATATTTATTTATTTTATTTTATTTTTTAATTTAAAAATATTATTATAAATAGTGTCAAATGTATATTATTTTCTACTCAGAATATCAACCAAACTTTTCTCTTTATTAAAATACCAAACATGAAATGTTTTCATTAAAAAATATTGAGAGAAATTAATATGATGACAACTAACATTTTGATAATTTTATGATTAAATAAATTCAATAATATTGTGAAGTCTACTCTCATTAGTGAGGAAAAACTTGTGTTATTGTAATTAAGAGTAGTAATAGTTAAAATATCTTTAATTATTTATAAAAAAAAATAGGATAAGAGACCGAAAGTTGACCATAATAAGGTTTTTTCAGATCCGGAAATTAGAAAACAAGATTTCATATTCTCTTATGAAAATCAAACTAGTTTTCAGTCAGTAATATATCAGAGTTTTATACATTTAAAAATAATTTGATTTGAATTAAGCTCGCTAATTAATGGCAGGTTGTAAATTCTAGCAGAATAAGTAATCAGGAAACGGCCCCAAATCAAGCCATTGGATTGATTCTAAACATGAAGGAAGAATGTTTGAAGAAATGACAGTGATCTAGTCATTAAATAATGACATAATTACAGGACCATTGGGAACAAATCAGCCTCATCTTCAAATTAGTATTCACATTCTTCTTCTGCTGTAAAACAGGACAAAATGATGATTGAACCACTGGTATAAAAAGAAAATCTATTAAAAAAAATTGAATTTGCTAAGCTCCACAACCACCACCATGATCCCTCTCAACATGCTCCGCAAGGGACACTGGATCTACAAACCCTCTACTACACTTGGGGCATGCATCAATCTTCTTAACCCCTAATTGTTTCCCATTGCTTTCATGAACTTTTTGCACATGATCCACCAAAGAAGTCTTAGAGGAAAACTTTACACCACATTGAGGGCAATGCTCCCCTTGATCATCATTTCTATTTCCACTGCCATTGCTTTGTCCCACACCATCTCTAGCTGACAGCCAAACTTGGTTAAATTTTGACATGCTCGCTTCAGCTGAGGCACGAATATTAGAAGCCACGTTGAGAAAGCTTGAAGTCCAGTTAGATGATGCTGTTGAAGTTAAATTGGGCTTTGTCTCCTCTTGTTTAGTCGTATTAAAAAAACCCATGAATGAAAAACTTGTCTCCAACTTTTTGGGACCGGAACATTTGTGATCAGAACCAAACCGGTGCTTCAAACAATGGTCTTCCAAGCAATCCCTGCATTTGATTGTGTTGGAGAATACCAACACCTCTCTGCATCCAGGGGCAGGGCATTTTCTCTTCTTTGTCACTTTTTCATAATTTGATGGGTCACAATCAATGTTAACATGATGGTCCCAAGTTATGTTGGGATCTTGATCTGGAATGAGGCGAACTCCTTTGGCACAAAGAGGACATATGACAACTGTGACATCTTCTTTGTTGGGCTTTGTGCACTTGTGTTCAATATAACCTCTGTGTTCCAAACAATATATCTGCAAGAAATTGTGTATACATGGTTAACTCAATGGAAGACTTCATCAATTGATAAAAGTTTAATTGCATTTTTTTCAATCTCCTAATCAATGCCTTTACTCAACAACACAGTAATAGGATCAAACAGACACACAAAATAAAGAGAGAAATTCATAAAAATTGAGAAGATGAACAGAGGAAGTCAAAAGTGTAATTACGCAATTAAGTTAATTGTAAACCAGAAAAATAGAAATCCACAATTCTACCAGTTTCTTTATTTTATTTTATTCATCCAGTCCTGATACAAAACAAAATCAACTTTATCAATGATATAATAAATTTCTATACAGAATCCAGCATTAGAAACACCATTATTATGTTTCCTTTCTTCATGTGCAAGATTTGAAACTGAAATTATGTTTAAGAAAAAACAAAATTCCACCATCACTGCAACCATTGGTGGCAAATTTGACTTTGAATGTCAATTTAATGACCTTTGACAGGTAAGATCACTAAAATATGAATTAATCAATGCAATCATGTAAATGTATAAATAGGTAGAGTATAAGCATGTGAATTTATAAAACAAAAAACAAAAAGAGAGAATTGATGAACCTGATTACAGCGATCGCATGTGAAGGGCAAGAAATCAAGCTGCCTGCAATCGGAAACAGAACAATGCTTGCCGAGATTTGGGAATTCCGGAGTCCCCATCGGAATTAAGCTTTACCCAATGCAGAGGAGAGAAAATGAATTCTCTCCCTCTCTCTCTTCCCCTTCAGAAATTGAAAATCAAATATGAATTTTTAGAGAGATTTTTTTTGAACTGCAAGGATATAGCGTGCAAAGAAAGAGATGACAGAAGTAACCAGAAATCCAGGAAAAGGAGGGAATGATTATCTAATCTAACATAATCTAATAATAAAATATAATTAGAAATAATATTAACTATTTTAATTTCTTGATTAACTATGGTTTGCGCTTTTCACTCGTCACGTCAATGTTAACTAAAAACTTACAAGTCTGAACTTTTAACTAATCTATATTTGTAAATACTTTATTTTTATAATTAAAATTTATATAAACAAATATTTCCTAAAATAATCTTTTAGAGTTGTGTTTGATACATTTTGATTTTTTCCTCTCTCTTGAATAAACTTATGTCAATTAATCTAAATACTCAATGGTTAAGCTTTTTTTCCTAAAGTATGCTTAATTCGTTTAAAAAATAAATTTTCAGAGATTTTTTTATTAAATTTTTATTCGTATTAGGAAAGTGTTATAAACATGTCTTTTAACGTTTTATTGTACCTAAAAGAGATATTTTAAAAGATGATAAAAAAAGAAACTACAAGAGTTATGTAGCACACTGATATGAATACTGATACGAACATGGACACGAAGATATGTATAATATCTAAAATGCAGGATACTGGAACACAAATCTATATATTATATAATTATGAATTATATAAATTGACAATAAAGATTTATGTGCACAAATATGTTCCAGATATTTTTTTTGGAGCATAAAAATATTTTTCACAATTGGTTCAAAAGGATTTGTTTCATATTTTTATAATCATAATAAAAATTTATACAATAAATTTGAGTTTTTAGAAAATTAATGTATTTTTTATTTTTAAAATTATGTTAGAATTGTCAGAAAACTAACAAATATTTTTTTGAATTGGACACTTCACGGATACGTGTTCTATGAGTGTCATACGAGTGTCGGTATCCGATACGTATATCCGATACCGACACACCATGTAAGAGGAGTGTCTGAGCTTCATAGTTGAATAAATATGAGCAGAAAGAGTGGTTGTTGAAAAGTAATTAAATTCCTCCAATGGTGCATAACAAATAAGGCAAAATGAATAATCCTCCCTTTTTTTAAATATGCATTTATCATCCTTATGTTTTCAATAAACAATATTATTCCTTTTATATTTTAATAAAGACACATTCACTTCCTTTATTTACTTTAAAATATAATATAATTTTAAAAATTAAAAACAAAGTTTTTTAAATATAAAAATAAATATTTTTTACAAAGAAAAAATGAAAATAAGATTGTCTTATTTTAATAATAAATTTGAATTATTATATATGAAAAATATTATTGAAGCTAAAATAAGATTTTCTTTTAACACAAGAGCTTTTATAAAAAAATGTAAAAATAAGATTGTCTTATAAAATTATAAAAAAAATCATTTTTTTTTATAAATATTATATCAGTATAAATAAATAATTATAAAAATATATTTTTAAATTTATTAAGTTATTCTTATATTTACATATAAGTTTGATACAGCTATATAGAAAAATAATAAATTAGAAGTATTATAGTTACCTTAATAGCACAAGAGACACTACTGTATAATTTGAAACTAAAGGTCCCAAATTGTTTTGTTTGAGGACCGTCTTTCTTATTAAAGACTTTGTTTCAACAAAGAATCTACCTTAGATGAACTATACCCATATTTAAGAAAATCTTATGAGAACAATTTTCTTATAATTAAATCATTCTATTTTTATATACATTTTGTACTTCATTTTTTTATTTAAATTTTTATGACTTTTTTTATTTTAAATAAAATAAGGGATGCTAATGTCATTTTATTAAAAATATAAAAAAGTTATTTATTATTGATCCTGCCGGCAACTCGAACGTGGAGGAATCGCTTTGTAGCACTCTCTGTCCCCGTCTACGCGACTGTGTTCTCTGCAAAATCACCCTCAGAACCTTCTCTTGAATCTCCAAACGTGACCAGCAAAACACACAGACGGCGCCTCTAGCGGCCGTTTGCACTCCGACGATCAAGTTAGACCACAGAACCACCAAAATGAGAAAAACTAGCAGTGTGTGTGTAAAACTCTCGCTCTCTATTTCTCGTATCCCCTCAATCTCTCCCTGATTCTCTTTTATGTCTCTCTCTCTGCTTCTGGGCCTAACAGATTTCTGTTATGCTTTTCTGGCATGTGTCAGAACCCTGTTATGCTTTTCTGAGACAATGTACCTCCAGAATCAGTAGAGTGTGGGTATGAGAGTCTGTGCGTGTCTGCGCGTCTCTGTGCTTGGCTGCGCCTGTCTGTACCCTTAGTGGTACGGAGTGCACCTTTATCTGGACCGCACCCCTCTCAGATGATGACACGTGGAGGCATGCAACTCACATCTAACCACACACATGTCACTTACTAGAAGGGCTCTAGCGCTTCTCCTTGTGCGCCTAAGTTATTCCCTTGCGGAGTAACTTAGGATATTTCTTCCATCTGGGTAAGTTGCATACTCTCAGGAGAACGCCGGGTGTGGTTGGTCTAGGCACACTCACCAAG